>Ga0326512_10000017_pt1 | contig 136935 bp, 154 predicted proteins | sample 1_2617_0518_D_FD_203652 | JGI IMG/M metagenome (GOLD analysis project Ga0326512, IMG submission 203652) | Bovine rumen microbial communities from UC Davis, California, United States - 1_2617_0518 | ecosystem: Host-associated > Mammals > Digestive system > Stomach > Rumen | place: USA...
TACTCCTTTATCTCCTTTTAAATTATAGTGGAGCGTCCTAGCGGTGCTGCCCCGCTTAACAATGGTTTTGCAGACCACGCCGTTTGCTGATTCGGTAAGGACGCATTAATGCATATCATTATAAATATTCAATAAACAACCTACAATAGCCAAAATATTTATTGGTACTACCCACCAATGTTGTGCATAAACATTAAGCCCTAAACAAAAACTATTTAATATCATTAATATAACCCAAAGCATATATTATCTCCTTTCTCTAATCATATCTCTAATTGCGCACAATGATGAAAAAAGACAAACAGCAAGATTAAGACCACGAATATAAATATTTCCATTTTGATTAATATAAAAGATAAAAAGATTAAGTGTTGCAAAAAGAATATTAATCATTACCATGCTCCATATCTGTTATAAAAACCATAGCCCAAGCTAATACATATACAGCCCAATATTGCCAAGTTGTCGCACTAAAGCTAATGCTTTCCATAATAAAAAGTATTGCCATTCCACAAACAATTCGTGCGATAGAATATCTAGTCATTTACATTTATTCTCCTATAAATTTCTAACGTAACTGCTTCCATTGCTTTATCTGCATCAATAGCTTTTTCTGAAAAAGGATTTTCACAATAATCTAAATAAGCCCTAGTGTAATAATACATATCAAGTAAAACAAAAATACTATAATTTTCTAAATCCATATTTATTATTCCTTTCTAAATGGTGGGTGCCTTGGGATTCGAACCCAAGACCACTTGTTTATGAGACAAGAGCACTAACCAACTGTGCTAGACACCCATAAATCTCGCGGTTTCTTCTCCTATTGGCATCTTCTGGGCCTCAATCCATCGGAGCCGCCACTCGATTTCGCCGCGAGTCTCACGTGGGAATACCTACGCCCGCGAAGCGCACATCCCCTAAAACAATGTGCCTTTCTACTCTTGGTTCACATACCCTTCGGGTACCTCAACTCTCATTACGCAGGAATATCGCGGCTGACACTAACGAGTTCAACTTCCGTTAGACTGACACCTTATTGCCTTACGACGTAATCTAATCGCCGAGCGAATCTTATGCGTATTCCGGACTACCTTACGGAGTAAGAGAACTCCCGGCGTTCTTTGATGGCGAACACATAATATAAGTTCTGCTTTCCTTATATTATTAGCCACAACCACTCCTTTTTATTGTCGCGACAAAAGGATTTTTACAGGAGGAACCTAAAGCAGGAGTTTAAGGATTTGAACCCTAACTTTGAAGGTTGGAGCTTCACGTGCTACCGTTACACTAAACTCCTATATTAGGTGAAGGTTTATTTCCCTCACCTTATGTATATATTATAGCAAAATTTTAGATAAAAGTCAAGTCTTTTTACTTGTTAAAAACATAATAACTAATATCGCAAAACCTATTAAAGCCATAAAATAATTTTCTATTGGAACTTCATCTCCAGTTTGAAACATGCCATATAATGGAGTTTCATAACCCCACATATCAAATAACTCTTCTAATTCTTCATCAGTAAATTGAGAAAAATCTGGTCGATTTGGAACTGGTTCAGGTAAGTTTCCTAAAATTTCCCCAATTATTTCCGGAGAAAGAGTTGGCTTTGGAGTCGGAGTAGGACTTGGAGTTGGAGTAGGTGTAGATAAATCTATTATAATAACTGATTCTTCAGTTGGAGTAGGTGTAGGTGTTGGAGTATTAGTTGGAGCAAGAGTTTCAGATATTGTTGGCGTAGGTGTAGGCGTTTCTGTTGGCTTTATTGTCCCAGTAGGAGTTGGCTCTGGAGACTTACTTGGTTTAGCTGTAATAGTCGGCTGTGCTGTTGGAATTACAGTAGGTTTATCTGTTGGAATAATAGTAATAGTTGGTGTAGGACTTGGTTTTGTTGTAGGGCTTGGAGTTGGTGTCGGTTTTGTAGTAGGTTCATTTGTAGGTTTTATTGTTTCGGTAGGTGCGAGAGTAGGTCTTGGAGACTCACTAGGTTTTCCAGGGGTAACTGTGACAACTGGTGTATCAGTTGGTTGTATTGTAGGAACTGTGGTGGGTTCAACTGTTGGAGTGGATGTGGGATTGGGAGTAGGCGTTGTAGTCGGTGCTTCTGTTGGCTTATGTGTAGGTTCCTCCGTAGACGTTGTTGTTGGAGTTGTAGTTATCTCCGGCGTAGGAGAAGGAGTTGGAGTGACTGTTGGAATAGGAGTTACTGTAGGCTTTATAGTAATAGTTGGGGTAGGAGTAGGTGTTTCTGTAGGCTTTATAGTTACCGTAGGCACAGTCGTTGGTAATGGAGGAGGAGTAGATGGCTGTGCAGTTGGTGGAGTAATTATCTCATTTACATATTCTACCTCTACCGTTTCTCCATCGACAATATTAACTATAGAAGTTGTGCCTTTAACCTCACTGCTACCAAATACCGTAATAATATAATCATTAAGACTTACATCTTCTTTAATTTCATGTGCGCCGGGCAATACATCTTCTAATTCAAGATATTGTCCCGCTACAATAGGATATGGTTCTCCGTCAATATAAAATGTAAAAGTTGGCGGCGCAACATATGGAACACCACTGTGATACCATCTTTGATTACCATTCCAAGTAACCCAATAAATTCTTTCTCCTGGCTTTACTGTAGTAATATCTTTTTGAATTTTAAAGTTCTCTTTATATAATTCAACCTTATCAGTCATTTCTGGTTCTAATTCTCCCCAACCAGAGAATCCTAAATCTTGCGGCGAATATACTTCTTCGAATATCATGGTAGGAAGTGTGCCGCCAGTTGCGCCAGATTTTATTTCGTCCATTCTAAATGGGGTACCATTATTATCGAGCCATATAATCCAATGGTCGGCATCGCCGCACTTATTAGACCTATGTCCTTCTCTACTTGTTTTTTTAGTTGGATTCATAATAACATCAGTTTTCCATATTCCGCCACCAGCATGAAAATCTGTGCCGTCCATAACATCACAACGAATATGCCAAACATCATTTACTAATGTCTTTTGTAGAATAATTTTACCTGGCGCTGGTGTCGCTGTTACAGTTGGAACTGGTTTTGTAATTTTTGGTTCCCAATAGTTAATATGTGCTTCTCCATGTGCGGTAATGTTCCATCCTACAATAGTTCCGCTATGATTACATGAAGTAATATTTATATCTGCAAATGGAGCAATTAGATGACCGGCTAAGCCGCCCATATCTACTTTAGACGCATTCGTCCAATATATTTTTTCAATATGCTCTTGAGTTTCATCGCTGCCTTGAGCTTGATAATCCCATTTAGCTAAATTAACATAGCCATTTTCGTCTGGCTCGACATAAATCCAATGTTCTCCATCGTTAGGAAATGAATTTATTATGCTAATCCAGTAATCTCTTGTAGATTTAACTGCGGCCGCACTTAATTTTTTATAAGCATCTTTGCTTTGATTTTCTGTACGACCTTGAAAATACATTTTAGATTCATTATTAAAAACGTAACTTTCCGTTCCTGAAGGAGTATGATTGATTGAACCGTCGTCTGTGCCACACCAATTATTACTTGTAAGTGTACCGCCAATCCACAAAGAACCTCGAATATGCATATCAATAAAAGCATCATTTAATGCTATTATTGAATAACCAACCATATTAGATAATTTAACATTAAAATCATGTTCTTCAATAGGTTTTATTTGCACGTCCACTTCTTCTGAATTGTTGGTTTGGATTTCTTCTGTAAAAACTAAATTTAAATCCAAATCTAAATTTAAATCTTCATCTTCATCTTCTATAGGAAGAATAATGTCTATTGGCTCTTCTATTTCTAATTCAAGTTCTTCAGAAAAACTTGGAAATATAAAAAATAAAAAGGCCAATAGTATAAAACATACTATACCCTTTTTCATATTTATCTCTCCTATGGAGCCGTATACTTGATTCGAACAAGCATTTATATATTACGAATATATTGTTCTACCATTGAACTAATACGGCAATTTGGTAGACCGGGTGGGATTTGAACCCACACTTGCTAGCTCCTTAGGCTAGTGCCTCTGCCATTGGGCTACCGGTCCATATTTGCTATAAGCAACCACTCCTAACTTATAGCTATGCTCAACCCACAACGAATTGATTTGAGCTTCCGTTTTGGTGCGCCGGGTTGGAATCGAACCAACGGTGTTTCTAACGTGGAAGTTTTACAGACTTCTGACATCGCCAACTAGTCGTACCGACGCATAAAGTGCGGAGTAGTCTATTATGGTATCAAGCCCCTCCGCCGAGCTACTCTTATCTCCCCGAGTCGGGCATAATAGACTATTGCGAACTTGCGGTCTATTAGCGCGGCACCTTTAATTTCAGGTCTATAATCAGCCTTACGCCGCAGGTCTGTATCTGCGGAAAATGGCGCGCCGAGAAGGAATCGAACCCTCACTCTGGAGTCCGTAGCCCCATGGTCTATCCGTTAGCCTACCGGCGCACGCGTCCTACCATCTTTATTTATCGTGTGGAAAGGTAGGATATTGACACGGGAAAGGAGTGCGGTCATGACTCCGCTTAATGTTGCTCCCCAGTCATCCTCTCAACATATTTATTATAATATAATTTTAGAGAAAAGTCAAGTATTTTTCTTTACATAATTCCCACTTAGCCAACCAATTTTATCCATAATATAAATAGCATACCAACCATTTGAAGAAATAATTGGTTTATTATTTTTATTAACTACTACATTAAGAGCTGTATTTTGGGGCAAATTAGTAATCTTTTCATAAGAAGTTCCATCACCCATTCTAACATTTACAGAATATTTAGTAACATATTCGCTTTCAATTTTTACAGGTTCTGGCACGACAATTTCTTCTTGTGGCTTTTCTTCTTCAGCAGTTAAATCAGAAAGAGCATTCATTAGAGCTTTATGAGTCTGTTCGCTATAAATACCATCCACTTCTAGATTGTATTCATTTTGGAAAGTTTTTACAGCAAGTTCTGTTTTTTTACCAAAAATACCATCAACTTCTAAGTTAAGATTTAATAAAAGATTTAAATTTTTTTGAAGCTCTTTAACGGCATTTCCTTTAGAACCATTCTTTAAAGAAGTTTCACCAAGTATTTCTGTCGCGGGAGCAGCTTGATTTTCTTGATAAATAATGCTTGGAATTTTAAACCAATGAAGCCATTTTCTATCTTTTATTTTAGTTTTAACACAACCATACTTAAAGCCACGCTCTTCAACTGCTTCGCCATTTCCAATATAAACTCCAACGTGACCGTCCATATGGAGACCTAATCCTGGAATCTCAGGCAAAGTATCAATATTACCCCAATCTAAACCTTGAGATTTCGCGTAAGAAAACATACCATTGGCAGATTTGTCTGGCATATTATTACTTTTATATTTATTTGTGAATAATGGGTTTTCTTTTCCAATTGATTCTATAACGTCTTCGCCAGCATTAGTCCATGCGTAACCTTTCATAAGGCCAACGCAATCAGCACAAATTTTGTGTGCGGCAATATCTGCTTTATAACGAGACATCCTATCAGAAGTATAATGCTCTGGATAGCTTTTGGTCTTAGATTTTAATTTAGATTCTGTACAAGGATATATACAAGTTGCATACCAATAGGGCATACCAACGAATTTCTTACAAAATTCTACAAAGTGCATATTACTAAATTTATCATACATAGGTTTTTCCTCCTCGTCTGGCTCCCAGCCTTCTAAAAACCATTCCAAAGGCTTATCACCATTTATAAGGTTTAAATCTACATCTTCGTTAAGTCCAGCTAGCGTGCCATTACTGGTATATTGCCATAAATCATTATAATGCTTTGGTTTAGAAGAATCTGAAGGTATATTACCATCATCTTTACCCCAATGTGGTATCCACATTATATCGCACATTTCAATAGCTTTCCCGGCATATTTATATTTTCTGTTGATATACATACCAATTTTTTGACAGCCTAATTTGCGTAATTCTTCTAAAAAGGCAACACAAACTGGTTCAGTATTAGTTGAATTAAATCTGTCTCCTTCGATATCAGCAATATAGAATAATGGTTTCTTATATGCTTTATTAGCATGTTCTACAAAAAAACGCGCTTGTTCGCGCGAATCTTTTGCTGTAGTAGCAGTTACATAGTGATATACACCATAAGGAACTTTACTATCTTTTGCATATTTAATATAACGTTTATCTTCTTTTAGTCCAACAGTTGCGCGAAAAATTACTAAATCAAGTTCAGTACGTGCTAAATCCCAATTAATAGGATAATCTCCTTCAAAAATATCAGCTATTTTACCCATAATCTCACCTTCTTTTTTGAGGTATAAAAAAAGAGTTTGATTAAAATCAAACTCTTATAAAATATAACAAGTCGCTTTAATAGAAGGATGTTTATTAGACATCTGCCTAAACCATTTGGCTAACTACGCGATTTGGTGCGTGGTATGGGATTCGAACCCATATGTTCTATAAAGAACAATTGCTGTGAGCGACTTATAAATGGCGTAGGGTACAGGATTTGAACCTGTGTGCCGTATTTCAGACAACTCGCTTTCCAGGCGAGCACCATCAGCCTCTCGGTCAACCCTACATATTGGCGCGGGCTAAGGGATTCGAACCCTTGCGACTTTTACATCCTATCTGATTTCGAATCAGACCTCTTAACCCAGACTTGAGTAAACCCGCATAAGCACCGGCATTGAGGGTCGAACTCAAATTACGAATTTAGAAGACTCGTGCTCTATCCTGTTAAGCTATACCGGCATAAGTTAATACAAGACAGTTTTTTTCGATTATGTCAGAGTCGAACTGACGTTTTTTAAATTGGAAGTTTAATGTATTATCCACTATACTAATAATCAAATTAAATTTGCTGTAACTGTCTTAAAAGTGGGCCATCAGAGATTCGAACTCTGAACTCCTAGTTTAAGAGACTAGTACTCTGACCAATTGAGTTAATGGCCCATGGTTAGCTGATTTTCGGTCATATCAGCCACAGTAATATTTATTTATAGTCGCTACTCAATATATTTTATGACCTACGACATCCAGTTTTAAATTGCCGCGAATCATAGGAAAACTATTAACCTTATGGTGGCCAAGGTTGGAGTCGAACCAACATAACGGGTTTTTCTGACCTTAATAAAAAATAATATTTGCAGTAAAGGTCTATGGAGCCACCACTGGGACTTGAACCCAGCCTCTCACGCTTACCAAGCGTGCGCTTTACCAACTAAGCTATGGCGGCACATAAGGTGAGGTATCCCTCAACCTTACATAAATATTATACCAGAATTTTTACTTAAAGTCAAAGAAATAAGGGGTTGAAAATATCAAATAGAGTAGGGATAATACCCTTTGCATCTTCACCAGTTAGAGTTTGATGAAAAGTTCCATAATCTTTACAGAAAGCTTCAAGTACTTCACTATACTTATGTTGCGCTGTTACCATAGCTTTTCGAGCATCTTCTACTTCCTGCGCGCGAGTCTTACGTTCAGCAGCAAGAGCTTCTTGCTTTTCTTTGCGCTCACGTTCGGCCTTTTCACGTAAAATCTTTTGACGATTCTGCTCTTCCTTCACCTTAAATTCGGCTTCTAGACAAGCCTTTTCCGTGTCATAAAACTGCTTTGTTACATCACTATAAAACTTCATAATAAAATCTCCTTATCGTTCCTATCCGATATTTTTTCTATGTCAAGGGGATTCCTCTCTCCCCTTGACATATTTATTATAACATAAAATTATATTGAAGTCAAATATTAAGTTACTTCACGCCAAGATGTTGGATAGGTCGCAGGCGACCACACATTATTATCAATTAGATTTTCATATATTTTACCTTCGAATCTAACTTTATCTCCAATTTGATAAGCATTAGTAGAATCAGGTTGTTCCCAATCTGGAATAATATTTTCATCCGGAATTAAAACTTTAGCCCATAGACTTGCGGCCGCGAGTGGAGTCCAAGATTCCTGAGAATTATGTGACTGTAAGCAACGATATAAAATATTTTCATATCTTACTCTATCATCTTTCTCATATTGAATATTAGGTTCCCATTTAGGAAATAATTGAACGGCTTCAAGTGCGTCTGTATCATCTAAATTTGCGGCAGCTTTTTCAATATATGGGCGAAGTTTGACTGCTAAATCAACTAACTTTCCCATATTACTCTACCCCCAATAAAATTTTCGCGGCTTGAAGCTCCTCTTGTAATGCAGCAATATCAGTTTGTTGTTTGAATAGAATATCTAAATATTCATCTTTATCATATTCTACTAAAGTGTAACAAAAACAATTAACTGTATTTTCTTCTACTTCTACAGACATTTCCTTAACATCTGTTGAAACAAAAACTTTTGTTGAAGTAGTTTCAATTTCTGGTGGCTTATTCATAGAATAAGTATGCTCGTAAATTTTCATTTAAACCACCTCATACCATAAATTATAATTATGGTTATCAATTAAAGTATTTGGAGTTGGAATATACATTATTCGTGCAGTATCATGTTGGAAGTGGAAATTTTTTTTAACGTTAAAGCCGTAATAAAAAATTCCGCTATTAGATTGAGAAACAGAGTGACCACCGATAACACCAATGTAATTAGTATTTTCATTAACTGGAGGATAGTAATAATCTCCAATTGGAAGATTACTATTTGCGTTGGAAGAGGCTTCTATTGGTAAAAATACCCAAAGATGATTTTCATCATAACCAAAAGCATTAATCCAATTTTCTTGAGACGCTAATTTAAAATCTATAACTTTATCTTTATAAGTCATAACATTATTTACGATAGAAATACCATCAATAAATCTCCATATATTACCGAAAGGATTTTCCAGACCCCTATAAGAAATAGCACATTGTCCTGTAGTAGTATATGTAGAAGAATTTCCATTACGGACATTTATTGTAGCAACTGCTTGGCCTGAACTATTTCCTAAAGATAAAGTAGAACCTGTATTGCAAGCATAATTTAATCCTGCTGTTGCAGTTAATTGAGTTATGCCAACATTAAAAGCAGCTTGAATATTTGGTCGTCCATATTCAACCATCATCAGCATTTGATTAGCAGATTCAAATTCAAGATTTGTCATCTTCCAGCCCTCGCCATTGTTTTCACACATACGTTTTGCCGCGGCAGCAGTAAAATCTTGAGATTGACCACTAATTGGTTTAGCATTAATAATAGAAACGAGACAATCATTTTCTAAATCAACATCTTGAGTATCATTTAATTCATAAGAATTAGAATTTACACGATAAGTTCCACTTTCAAAAGCAGGTAATAAAACATAACGTAAAGCTTTTCCTTCTTCATCTCTAAATAATGGATGTAAAATAAAGCCAGCATATTTTTGGTCGGCTAAATATAATTGCTCTTTATTAATTTTAAAACCATTAGAAATTTTAGAAATAGAGAGAGGTACTCGTAGATAATAGAAAGCTGGCTGATAAACCATAATACGCTGATTAGTCAAAGAATCTAGATCTTCTTCTCCAGTTAAGAATTGCTGAATATTTCCTTCTCTATCTACTACACAACGTTTGCGGCCGCCATACATCTTAAATTTATCAAAGTCTTGACCTGCTGTTAAATCTTTTGCTCCTTGTAAACGAGTAAAGGTTTTATTAGCATAATCTAATTCAAGGCCAACTATATTATTATTTTTATAAGTTCCAGAAATAATTTGCGTTAAAATAACATCTGCTTCTGTAATAGAACTTGGGATAATGTTACCATTTTCATCTACAGAAATAATAGAACCTTCGTCTGCGGCTGAAATATTACCTGAAATATTTCCAGAACCACCACCAGAAATTGGAATATTTTTAATTTTATTTTCTAAATCAGTTTTTTGATTATTTAAAGCATTTGTTATTGCTTTTTGAGTCATACTTCCATCTTCATTGGAGCCTGTAGAAGTATAATTCTTCATAATATTAAAAGAATTTAAAAGACCCTTTTTCCGCACTTTTGCTTTCTTACTTTTATAAGAAGAAGTATTTTCATCTTCTACTGTTACATCAGTAACTGCGTTATCTATTTCGGATTGTAAAGCTGAAGTAGATTGGATAATTTTTTCATCAACTACTTCTTCTGCGGCAGAAGTTACTTCTTCTTTCATATTCTCTAAATTAGAAGCGATTTCTTGTGCTCGCGTGTTTGCAGTTTCAGCCGCAGATTGGGCTTCTTGTGCGGCAGTAAGAGCTTCTTCGGCTTGGTCTAATTTTGCTGCGACTTCGTTGGCTTTTGCCATAGCTTCATTAGCTTGACGAGTTAATTTCTCCGTTTCTCCTGTAAAGGATTTCTTCTTGGCTACTAGAATGTCTAAAATATCCATAAGTTACCTCCTTTAGATTTCTTTCCACTCTTTGTGACTATTAGCCACATAAGCTTCAAGACCTCCACTTTCTCCTTCTACAACAATACATACCGAACCTAAAGTAATTTCATTAGGATTAATATTTGCTCGGTCTTCCATTGTATCACAATAATGTTCGTAAGTAATAATATTGTCTTGCGAACCACGTTTTGTCATTATATGTGCCATAAACTCACTTCCTTTTAAAAATAATAAGCCAGAATAGCGACTTATGCTTCTTAAAAGAAGTGAGTTTATTAGTACGTTATTCTGGCTTTTATTTTCGTTATTCAATTAAAGACCAACCATATGCGTCAGGAGCCCATACGTTATTATCTACAATAGATTCATAAGTATGGCCATTGTAAGTTACTTTATCTCCTGTTTGATATGGATTAGTTGAATCAGGTTGCTGCCATTCTGAAATTGTTGGTTCTTCAGGTTCTTGCTCGTCTGTGTCTGATTCTACTAATTCCCAACCAGCAGGATAAGCGTCTGGCGCCCAGGTATTATTATCAATTAATGATTTATAAATTTTTCCATTATAAATAACTTTATCTCCGGTTAAATATGGATTAGTAGAAGATGGCTGCTGCCACTCTTGTGGCTCTTCATCCTCGCTAGTAAGAATTTCCGCGAATAGACTTGGAGCACGAGAAGGTGTCCAATCATCTTGAGAAGTATGATTTTGAAGAACTTTAAATATACGTCCTCCATAACGAACACGTTCATTAATTGTATATTCTTTTCCAGATTTCCAATTTGGAAAAAGAATTGGGCGTTCTACCGCTTCTTCGTCAGTCATTTCACCAATAATCTCGTTAAGTTCTTGACGAAGTTGTTCTGCTTCTGCGATAGTTGAAATACCTGCTTCTGATAAAGCGAGTTCTTCATTTGTTTTTATGTAAATTTGGTTATCTTTAATATACATATTAAAGTAATTTAAGGCATCTTGTATACTATCTCCATTAAAGTAATTTTCAGAATTTTCATTTTGGGAGAAAGAAACAGTAAGACCGCCTTGATTATTTAAATAATTTTCACGTATAAAGCCCATAAAATCACTCCATTTTAATTAATTAAATTCTCCAAGTCATTCCATTGGTTTGATCATGTAATCCTATTTTATAAGAAGCACCAGTATAAATAATTAAATCATACCAATGTCCATTTCGACCTTTAAAAGTAAAATAAGCTACTTGGCCATCATTGCTTCCAGTACTTGTTTGTGGTACTTGAAGATTTGCTCTTGCATCTATTGCATTGGTTGCTCCAGTGCCGCCGTTACCCACGGCCACCGTGCCGGTAACATTAGAAGCAGTACCTGTGCAATTACCATTAACAGTAATATTTCCGCCTTGTCCACGAACAATCATCCACTTACCATTTTTTACATACGATGATCCATTCCAGTATCCGCTACTATAAATACCGTGATTACCACCACTAGCCTTTGAATCGCTGTCTAGATAAATACGACAGTTGGTATCTGTATTTGTTGCTGCAAAAGCTCTTTCACCTGCACCGGATGAATAAACACTTCCAGTAAAAGTATCTCCTTCGATACGTGCCCATTTATGTTCGTTATCTACCCATGCGGCGGTATTTGCACGATTAATGGCTCTAAATAATACACCACCATTCGTTCCAGTTTCATTATTGTAAATCAGCATCCATGATCCAGTTGAATATGAGCCAGACCAAGTAAATGCTATGTTTGTCAAATTATCAGAAGCACAGCTTCCAGAACTTCCCGAACAGTTTCCTGTTACATTTCCAGTTAGCGGTCCGGAGAATGCGGGAGCCGTCAACGTGCCATTAGAACCAAATGTAAATGTCTTTCTGCTGCCCCAGCCATCTTGCATGTTGGTGAATATATTTACATCGCTATCGTTGCAGAGGTATAAAACTTCGTTCCCTCCGGCTACTTGTGCCACAGCTTCATTGGTGGATTCTCCACCACCTATAATTGTTGCGCCGCCACCGCCGATAGAAATGCCATCTCCGTTTCCATCGCCCGTATTGTCGATGAATTTAATCATATCATGCGAAGCGTTTGTTCCGGTATAGGCAATGGCGTTTTGGACTTTATTAAAGGTAAGTTTACCAGTCATTGTCCCTCCACTTAATTTTAAGTAAGTAGAAGAAATAGTATTTCCATCCGCGTCTTGAGTGGCTTTAGTCGCAGAGTATGCATTTCCATTAAGAATTACATTACCGTTAGCATCTCTATAAACTAACCATGTTTCATCTCCAGTCCAAACTAGTCCGTCGTCGTTTCGTCCATAACCACTTGATTTTAACCCATGCATACCGCTATCTAAATCACTACTTAATGAAAGCGTCCAAGCAGAATTTTTTCTTATATTAAGATCTCCAGTCATTGTGTCGCCAGACTTCTTTAAGTAAGTAGAAGAAATAGTATTTCCATCCGCGTCTTGAGTGGCTTTAGTTGCAGTTGTCGCGTTACCTGTTAAATTACCGGAAAATGTACCAGTAGTAGTTCCACTTATTGTTAGACCAGAGGTTGCTGCTTGAATACGAACATCATAATTAGCTGTGTTTTTATCTGTAGTATGAAAATCAATATATTTTCCAACTTCCATTACTCCATCTGAGGCACCAATTACAGGAACCAATCCCCAAGTGTCTGTAGTACCAGCAGTTGCAGCACCATAAGTAGCAATGCTTCCTAAACCTAAATTAGTTCTTGCATCTGCAGCAGTTGTTGCACCTGTACCACCTTGTGCAACCGGTAATGTTCCAAAAGTAAGTGCTCCATTCACACTAGTTGTATAGGCTGCTCCGTTTGCTGTTGCTTTCCATGTTGGTGCAGAAGTGCCACCGGCTGAAACTAAAATTTGATTAGCTGTTCCAGCACTAGTTGGAGCATAAATACCTGTTGCTCTGGTTTGAGAGGCATTATTTACAGTTACTAAACCATAATATACTGAGCGTTCTGTGGTCAAACCAGTTCCAGTGCCTAATGCCCCATTTGCGGTTGTGTCATCTACTCCATACGTTACAGCATCACCAAATACTCCTTTAACACAATAAGTTAAATTTGAAGAAGTACCAGAATAACTTCCATCCCAATAAGCAAGTGTATTTTTAGTAATAATGTGAGTATCTGTTGCGTTTGCAGTCCATTCTAAATTACCTTTTGATGTACGATTATAAATTGCACGAGTAGTTAAAGCCGCGGTAGTAGTACTTCCAGATATAATAACACTATTTGCTGTAAAGGATGCTGCCCCGGTACCACCTCTTGCAACTCCTAATGTACCAGAAGTTAATTTATCAGTACTTAAACTTGGTATATCACTTGCCACAAGTGTAGTCCAATATACACTAGTTCCATTTGATTTTAATAAATTATTTGCACTACCTGGCCCAAAAGTAGTTCCATTGGATGAGGTAGGTACACGCAAAATTTGAAATTGCGCAGTTGTTGAAAATAAAGTATCCGTCGCGCGCAAACTGCCTGCGACAACTGTATCTTTTAAAGAGGCCGTAAGTCATCCCTCCTATTATTGAGGCGTGTGCCTCTTTAGATTTCTATAAATTCAGATGATAGCCATCCTTTATCTTTTTGAAGTCTTGCTAATTGAGTAGAGGTTTCTTCAAGTTCGTTAGTTTGAAGAATCCCTGTTTTAAGGAGTTTTTCATTAGAAATTTCATTAAATTCAAAAGCATGAACTCCTCCCAAATTATCCACTTTCATACCTACATTATATAGCATTTTTATGTCATTGTCAAGTAATGGAGTACAGTAGATGCGGAAGTCGCTATAATTTCCTAATGTTTTTCTTCTTACCCCACCTGCTTGAGAATAACCAATATACAATTGAGAAAATGTTGCTAATGTTTTATTAGTGCCTACTGATATGTTGGTTTGTAAAACCCCGTCTTTATAAGATTTTGCAGTAGTACCATCATAAGTAATAGCATAATGATGCCATTCATTTCTTATGTAAGTAAAAGAAAGTCGCTTAACACCAGAACCGTCACTAGGATAAATATCAAATCCTGCATCACGGTGGTGTAATGCTGTTGTATTATAATCAGTTGGACGGGAGGTACTATTTGAAGTACAAAAAGCTGCGTGGTTAGTACTACTTCCATAACCGTTTTCTGGTTTTGCCCACCATGCTACTGTAAGTTGTAATGGGGTAGTTAAAGTAAAAGGAGTTTGAATATAACAAATTCCTGTTTCAGAACTCTCTGTTGGAGCGCTACTATTCCATTTTGTACTAAATAAATAACGTTTAGTTTCTTTATTGATTATTAAATCACCAATAATTGTCCCATTATGTCCATAACCGCTGCTATCTTGTATAATATTAGAGGAATAAATAAAAATTGGAGAACAAGTTTCAGTATTATTTTCTAGATAACATTCTGATACATAAATTTTATATCCAGATTTTACATAAATACCAATTAAATCATTTGAACCGTCTTGGCTTGCTCCTTCACAACAACAATAATAAAAACCGTCTCCTAAAGATTTAATTGAAGTCCATTTATCGTTTGGTACTCCTCCATTTCGTGCATTCCAAGTTGGGCAACAAATTGATTCTGTAATAGGAAGACCATTTTCTTCTTTTATAATTGCTTGTAAACTTCTATAACCGCCTTCAAAAGTAGGACTTTGAAATAATAAAATATACGAATTAGTTCCTGCTTTTTCTGAAATCCAATGGCTATAAGTATTATTTTTATTATAAATATATTTTTTATTTGTATTTTGACCATGATCCCCAGAATGCCCTGAAGGCCCCCAATGACTCCAACCACCACTTTTTGAAGTTGTATTAAAAGTTGGATAAGAATAAACATTAGTAGAAGGAATAATTGTTATTTTTTCTTCAGAACTTGCGTCTAACTTATAATGCAAAACCAATCCCATCGCAATCTCACGAACTTCCGCGGCGGAAAGACAGTGGTCGTAGATGCGGACATCGTTTAAAAAAATAGATGTTCCTACTCCTAAGCGTAATCTTCCAATAGTATCATTAGTTACTGCTTCACTAGAAGTTGTTTGTAATACTCCGTCACGATAACAACAACTTTTTCCATCTTTTACAACGAAAGCATAATGGTGCCAAGAGCCTATTTCAGCATTATATATGTTTAAAGATGGATTATATTCAAGTTTAAGTCTGGAAGAATCAGCAATATAAATACCATGTATTTGAGAATTATCACTATTATCAATACCTATTATTAATTGCCAACTTGCTGTTGAATTAGTTTTAGCCCAAAAACAATAACTACTATTATTAAAAGATAAATTATTTAAATTAGTTAATGTAATTGTTGCAGGACTATAACATTTTCCAATTTTTCCCGCACTATTAACTGTTGCCCCATTATTAGTAACCGTAACATCACTACATCCTAAATTCCTCAAATCCCCATCTAAGGGGAGCCATACTTTAAGCAAATTAATCAACTCCCCTTATTCAAATATAAAGTCGATGGATTGGTCGGTATCATTCCATTCTAAATGGGCTTTTTCTGTGCCATTTAAATTTAAACCTAATTTTAAAGCACTTAATAGGCCATCTTTTGTATAAGTATATCGAAATGAATAACTATCAATACCTGTAGTACTTTGACTTGTTGCTCCAACTAAATATAATTTAGAAGTGCTATTAGAAGAAGCGACTTTTTTCGCGGCAATAAGTGCAGAATTCGCGGTTGCCGCGAGAACTGTTGAACTTGAACTAATACCATCATTTAATTTTGTAACACCATATATACTAGTAGAAGCAGTTGTAATTGATTGTGCGGTTCCTGACTGTCCTAATACAGTTACATTAACAGTAGGTGCATCAGAATCTGTTCCTGCTCCAATTGTAATACTTGGACTAATATTAGCCCATTTTGGTGCGGCAGTTGCTCCATTGCCAACTAGAGCTTGTGTATTTGCTGTGCCACCAGTAGTTGGGGCATAGAACGAAGCAGTAGAAGATGCTTTACTACTATTATTAAGTGTTACTGCGGTACCACCTGCGTAAGTAGAATTAGCTACATTACCTAAACCGACATCACTTTTTGTTAGTGCAAGGGCAGTTTTAATAGTATCAATAGTGACAACATCCGCGGCGGTTCCATTAATTGTTCTAGTTAGTTTTTTGTTTGTAGAATCCCAAGTAACTGCGGTTACACCTGCGGAAGTAGGTACATACGAAGGTAGAGTTTTTTTCGTAGCAGTAATTACACCGTTAGCATCTTGGCTTATAGTGTCAATAAATGTTGTAGAAGTTGAAGTTGAAGCTGTTGGGTCAGACTTGGCGGTTTGTTTTACTTTATAAGAACTCTCATCACCAAGTAAATTCCATTTACTATTGCCCCATACATATTCCTGCGAACCATATAACACAACATCGCCTGCGACCGCGGTTACATTTGAACCACTTATTGTTACGGTAGCAGTTGTATTTGCTGTGCCAGTGGATACATTTGTAGTTGTAACGCCTAGAAAATGCATTGCGTTTGAAAGACCTAAATCTGCGAGAGTAACTGCACCAGTCTTTCCTGCAACACTAGTTACACCAGTACTAGAAGTTAAATATGTATTAGTGTCTAAACTCCAGGTATTAGCCGCGGTTTTCTTTAAAAAGCCGGAAGTTCCAGAAAGAGCTTCTATTGCTTTTAAATCATCGGCTCCAGTTACGCCTGATAAAGCTACAGCACTCGCTGTATTGGCATTACCATTTAAAATAACATTTCCACTCGCATCAGAATATACAATCCATTTGCTATGTTTACGAGAATAAATACCACCATTACCAGAAGTACCAACAATAAAAGCAACTTGGTTAGGATTAGTAGATTGAGTATTATTTACTTCAACTCCACATTCTCCTGCTTTTGTAATAGTAAGAGAATTAGTCATTGTATCTCCGCTCTTACTAACTTTTCCGCTAATATCTTGGTGACTTGTTAGAGCAGTAGCCCATTCGCCTTTATTATTTAAAAATTTAGTTGCGTCAGTTCCTAATTGCGGTCCATTTGTAATAGTATGGGCTCCATTAAATTTAGCTAAATACCCACTAGTACCAGAACCTGTTACATTATTTGTAATACTAGGAGTAACAGTTACAGTTTGAGCTGTACCGCCTAATGGAGTTACTTTAAATCCATTAGTTCCGTTTTCAAAAGTATAAGTTGTATTATTATCAGTAAACTTAGCATCGCTAGGAACATCTTTATTTACAGTATGACCATTAACAGTAACGGCATCACCAATATATTCTTGAAACTTACCATTATGATACCAGAATAGCTTATTTTCCAAATAGAAATTTAATTGGTAGCCGCCTGCGTAAGAACTATTGTAATAAGGAAAACCTAAAAACCAATATACATAACTATCAGCACTAGTAGGAATATCTTGTGTCCAAGCACGCTTATAGTTTTGATTATTGTAACTAACTGTAAGTGGTGCTAGATAAAATAATCCATCAGCCCCTATTGTGCCTCTTAAATATACGGCTTTATATCTTTCTAATCCTAATGTAGTTAAAGTGCTAGAAACTACACAGTTATCTGTATATCTAAAGTCTATACCGTGAATAGATTGGTCTATACCGGGCGTTACTTCTGCACCAGTAGCAAAATTACTGCTAGTATTATAAAATAATCCTTTAGTCAAGTCAAACCCTGCTGTATTATATACTCTACTAACATTGATACTAGTGGTAGTACTAGTATAACCATTACTATATAGAGAAATACCTTGTGCGTGATTATCTCTATCAAAACCGAATATAGCTGAACCTGGAAGTCGGAAATTAGAACTAACTATCATACTATTATTACCTGCATATAAACGGGCAATCGTATCAGAATCTCCTGTTTCCTGCAATCCGTTTGAAGTAGCATTAAAAGTACGCCATACATAATTAGATGGTGTAGCTGATGTGTAAGCTTTCGGAGGATTAAAAAAAGCAGCAGTACAATTTCTAGTTTCTATAATATCAATGTGAATATTTTTATTTACTGTTGTATCACCATATGAACTAGCTAATCTATAACCAAATTCATGTGGATAAGAACTAGAAGCACCTTCTAAAATAACATGTTGATAAATGGGATATTTATTATAATATGAATTAAATATTTTATAAGCCCCATAAGTATTACGTACGCCATAAATTTCAACGTCTGCTCTATAAGTATAAGTTGTATCACTTGGAACTTCTATGGTAATTATATAATGTAATAACCACATTTGTTCAAAAGAAGTAGGGGTTATAGAACCAAGCATTTCATAATAATGTGTTCCACTACCATCTTGCCCATATTTTCCCGTACTAAAAGAAGCGCTTTTAATTGGCTTAATATTATCAGTTTTAATATCCGCCATAGTTGCAGCTTTATTTGTAGTTGCGTTATAAGCAGTATTAAAATTATAAGTCGTATCTTTTATATTACAAACATCACCATTAGGTAATTCAATTTTACTTATTGTATATTCATTATTCGCCATTTTCTCACCCCTTCAATAAAAGTAAATGGTATAAATACCATTTACTTTTTATTGACCATGAGTTAGTGTTAATCCAGTAGAATTTGTTAATACAGTAACACTATCTTTATTATTCCACTGAGTATTTGCTCCAGAAGCAGTAGCTTTAATATTTGTTGTTGTAGGAGTAACTGTAATTGTACTACCAGTACCAAGTACTTCATCCGTAACAATATTTGGATAACCAGTAACTGCGTTAGCAGTACCATTAGCTCCTACAGCAGTTCCAGAAGCTGAACCACCAATATATTTAGTTGTTTTACTAATATCTGTTGCTACAGAAATAATACCAGAGTCTTCATCATCCGCACCAGTAGCAAGAGTTACAGTTGGTTGAGTAACAGAGAAAGTTGAATCTGCTCCTATAACATTACTTGCGGCAGGAGTTCCAGAACCACTTAAAGCAGAAACAGTAGTTCCACTTGCAACAGATTCAACAATTGTTGCTCCAACATTTGTTGTAGTAGATGTGGCAACAGTAGAACCAGTTGCTACAGTAGTCGCGGAATCAGCTTTTTTAGCCGCAGTTACATCTGAAAAAGTAAATTGAGTAGTAGTTTGTGTATTTAATTTTTTTGCTCCAATAACTAAAGTTTCATTGCTTACACTAACATTAGCTAGGAAATCTGCATTAGAAGTAGAATTAGCTGCTCCACTTACTGTTGTTTGACTTGTAGCAGCAGTTGCTTTTGATGCTGTAACAGTACCATTACATCCAGTGATACTGGTTGTAGATAATTTTTTACTAGTTGGAGAAACAGTTTTCAATACTGTTTCAAATTTAGGACTAGTAATTCCAGTTACAGCACTTTTAGAGTCTTTAGAATTCCAAGAGGTATTTGCACCACTTGCAGTTGCTTTTACATTAGTCTTAGTTGCAGTTGCGTTAGTTAATACACCAACTTTTCCTGTCGCAGTAGTATCTGCGGCGGAAAGAGAAATTGTTGGTTGAGCAGTAACTTTAACTCCTGTTAAAACTGTTGAAGTAGATGGAGAACCAAGACCAGTCATCGCAGATACGTTATCTCCGCTAGCTGAAGTGCTTTTAATACCAGTTGCAACACTAATAACTCCAGTTCCTGCTGTAGCTCCTGTTGCTAAAGAAATAGTTGGCTGAGTGATAGTAAAAGTTGAGCCTGTACCGATAACAGTATCAGTTTTCTTATCAATAGCTACATCAGTTAAAATATTAGCTAAATTTAATCTCGTATCTCCAATTTTTTCCCAAAACCAAGTTGTATCATCATTTACATTTGGTTTTATTACTACATATTCATCATATACATCTAAAGTTTGTTCTGAAGGAGTAGTTGAAGATTTTACTAAATAAAAAGCTCCTGGAGTCGCATCTTTTGCCGCTAAAGTTCCTGTTACAGAGCCAGCTTTCACGCCAGCCGGGATATTTGCCGCGGTAGCTGTACCAGTTCCATTCCAAGCAACAATAAAAGAACCACCATTTATAAAATTTCTTGCAACTTCGTCTTTTATATTATACGTAGTACCAGAAGGTAACGTTATTTTACTAATATCTGCCATAATTTCCACCTCTTAATTGCGGTTTAATATTAAAGTTTCACCATTTACAGAATCTTCACAATTTAATTTATTATTCCATTTATTGCGTTCTTCTGCTGTAATATGCCGTATTGTATCATTAATATGATTTAATAAATCTTCAGCTATATCATCTCCAACAAAAGGCAAATCAACGCAATAAGCAAGACCATCTCCAATTTTAATTCCTGCTATTGTTGTGTTATTTCGTAAAGTTGACTTATCTGTATAAAGAATTATATCTCCTTTATTCGGAATATAAGTTAAATTATTGCTCCAATCTGCGGTTGAACCAATTTTTATTTCTTTACCATTTATTGTAGCTGCGTCAATAAAAGGTAAATTTATAACTTTTGTACTTCCATCTCCTACCTTTAAACGAGAAAAAGGGTGAGTATCATCAGCTGAATAAATGATGACCTCACCCTGTTTTGGCACAAAATTTGTCGCCAAGTTCCAATGTGCTTCAGTATCATTTTTCAACTGAATTCTCGTTTTTATGGTGTTTGTTGCCATAAAATCACCTACTTGGCATCATTTCAGCCAATTATTAATTCATTAAGAACCATTTTATATCTTTATTCTTACTTATAATAATGTTCATATCAACATTACCTTTAATACCAGCAATTTTTCCGGTACTAGTATACTGCCATAAATCACATTCAAAAGCAGGTTTTTTACTGCCTTCTATAGTTCCATCATTTTTATTATACCGCGGAATCCACGTAAAGTCAAATAAATCACTAATAGATGAATAATTATAATCATTATAATGATTATGTGCTACATAACAACCAATTTTTTTAATACCTTGCGTGCGAAGTTCCTTTGCGAAAGTTTTAATAGCCAAATTAGTTATTTTAGCTTCTTCCGCATCCATTACATAAAATAATGGATTATATTTTGAAGAGTATTCAACCATTTTTCTTACTTCATCTTTAGCTTTTTCAGTTGTGCTAGCGTAAGAATAACAATATACTCCAAATGGAATATTATATTTAATCATTTCTTTTGCGTATTCATCTAATTTAATGTCTTTATCAGAACCACAAGACGCACGAACAATAACAAGAGAAACTTCATCCTTTAATTTATTAAAATCTATTTTCCCTTGCCATTTTGAAATGTCAATTATTTTTCCATCTAAATTATAAGTAGTTTCTTTTTTAATTGGTTCTACTTTTTTGTCATTTTCTGGACTAGAATTTTTTTTTATAGGCCAAAAAATAAATGCTTGTTTTAAACATTTTTTAAATTTACTTTTTTCTTGTTTTCTTGGAGTAGTATCTTTATTTGGGTCATTAGCATAAAAATATGTATTATCTACTCCACGAGCAACAATAAAATGACCTTGAGAAGTCCAAAACTTATTATCATTTGAATTCATACTACAAACCGCGAGAGCACCTTCACGAAGTGCGGCTTCAAGAGTAGCAATACTAGACGTTGCAATATATTTTTCAAAGCAATCAAATTTTTTGAAAATCCATTTAAAAAAATCCCAATCAGTTCCCTTATTATATGTTCTATAACCATTATCTACTGCCCATTTACTTGTTTCAATGGGTGTAATTTTAGGATCTTCCCAAGTAGCAAGAATCATTGCCATAGAGGTAGTCCCGCAGCCACTATTGCCAATTGTTTGCTTACTTGTGTGAGTGCTATATTTAACATTCTTCCATTTTGAATCCCACTGTAAATATTTAACACACTTATTTAATATTTTATCTGTTGATGGAGTTATAGTTTTACCAACAATTAATGCGGCCCAAGTCTTTGGTCCACAAATGCCATCTGCTTCAAGACCACAAGCACTTTGAAATGCTGCAACTGCCTTTTTGGTTTTAGAACCATATTCTCCATCTACATTTAATCCGCCAATCAAAATTTGAATTGCACAAGTATACACACTCTTTTTATTTTTACTAGTAGAACAAGTTGGCAGTTCTTTTCCCATCGCAATCCAATCATCATCATTAATAATTCCATTGGCGGTTAAATTATGTTCTTTTTGCCATTTTATAATAAAAGTTTTAAAGGCGTCGTCAAATGTTTCAGACGCCTTTAAAATTTTTGCATATTTAGTTAAATATTGGGCTACGGCAACTAGTTTATCAGTATCTTTAACTTGAATAGTTTTTAGCATAATCATTCCTCCTCTATATCATCAGGAATTTCACGCTCTATAATATTGCCTTTACCATCTCTAATTAAAATTATATTAGATTCCCAATCTTCGGGAATATCACATTCTTGCTCATAAAATAAAATTTCTTCTTTCATATTAGCTCTCCTTAATTAATTATTTCAGTAGCAGAGCCACAATTAAAAATTAAAATAGTATTATCAGTTTGTTTTAAATTTCTTACTTCTCCATTAAAAGCAATTTCATTAAAATTAATTGCATTATTAGTTGGAGTTACTTCTGTTATGGCTCCTGTTTTATCTACACTATTAATAGTAGTAATAGGAATAAGAACATTTACTCCTTTATTAGAAATTGTTAATTCAGTTCCATTAACAGAAACTTTCTCTAAAACGTTAACTTGAGCGTTTTCTTCAATCGCAGCAAGTTTAGAATCTTGAGCGTCGGTAATTAAATGATCTGTGCCATTTTTAGGGACATAAGTGCTTGCCGCGGTTGTAGAATCCAATTTATTACTAATTTCATTTTGTAAATCTTGTACTAAATCAGATTTTTTTATATTACCTCGAATAGCATAGCTTCCTTCGTCACCAATTAATTCCCAACCAATATTATCATCAGTCCAAACAAATTCTAAATCACTAGTAATAGTTTCTGAGCCAACTATTTTAGAAGTACGGTATAAAACTACATCACCAACGGCTAAATTAGTTTTAAGAGTACCATTAATAGTTGGATAAGTATAATTTTCAACTTTACCTTCTTTAATTTCAGTAGAAGATACGCCAATAAAAGTCATAGCTTTACTTAACTTATCTGTTACATAAGTAGTAATATCTGCCATTGTTGCGGCTTTATTAGTGTCTTTATTATAAGTGGTATTAAATTCTAAATCTGAAATTTTATTTAAATGAATATCTGGTAAATCTTCTTCTATCAAAGCAGAACTTGTCGCAGAAATATTTAATCCATCTTGTGTTAAAGTTCTAATAATTTTAGTAGGATAAGTAACTACAGGAGGATCGTCTTCAGAAAGAGGATTAGAATTAAAAACTTCTCTAGTTTGTCCAGTTAATTGAGATTGTAATTGATTTAATGCACTACTTAAAGCATCGGCACTAATACCTGAAGAAACAATACCACCAATAGAAGTTTTAATATCAGAGATAGCTTGTTGAATAGTTTTATCATTTGTTGTATTATAGGTTACATAAATATTATCTGCACTAGGTCTATCTGCCGCTTTGGCCCAGCCATAAACATCTCCTGCAATAGCTTGAATCCAAGGCAATTCACTAAATTTATGAGAACCATCACCAACTTTAATTCCTATAGCATAAGGTGATAATTGATCTGCTACTGGATCTCCAACAACAGTTGTTCCATTAGTATTTGGAATAATAGCTACGCATAACTCTCCAGATAATGGTATAAAAGTACTAGCATTCCAATTAACTAAAGTGTCATACTTGGATTGTATTCTAGTTTTTAAAGTATTTATTGCCATTTAAATCACCCCTTTATGCAGTTCCACCATTTAAAATAAATTCACTTCCATCAGGGACGAATAATTTATCTGTAGAAACTCTATTAACTTCCATAATGCCAAGAGCACTAACTGAAATTTTATTATCTAAATTAGAAGAATAAACTCCTCCTAGTACTGTAGAAGTAGCAATTGGAATTTTATTAATATCAGAAGCAAGAACTCCACTATCAATAATAGAACCGTCCGCGGCAAAAGCAGGAACATGTCCTTCAGTATAATTTCCAGTCGTAGGTTTTTGCAAATAATTTGATAAATCAACTGAAGTATCTCCAATTTGAACTAATTGATTATCAATTACTATATATTCTTTATATTTATCAGGGCCACTAGAAGTGGTGTCTAAAATCATATAAATAGTATTAGGGTCAATAGCTTCTGAAGGTAATTCTGTAACTACTTGTCTTTTTAAATGTGGAGCTCTAACAATTGCATCAGTAATTGCGTTATCAACGTAATTTTTTGTTGAGGCTTCTGTAGAATATATAGGATCTCGTGCGAGAGTAATTAAAGCTCCATCTAATTTACCTTCAATTCTATTATAATTAATTTTAGGAACAACCCAACGAGCTACATGATTTTTAATTTCTAGTTCTAATGTTGCGGGCCATTTTGATAAATCTTCTTCAATAATTTCTACTTCTTGAGCATTTTCACTATCATAAGTCCAATAACTATAGCCATAACCTGCTATAGTAAATTGATTATTATTATTAGTAGTGATTAAAGCTCCATCTCCTGCTTTGCCTAAATTAATATAATTTAATTCATTAAAATGTTTTGAACCGTCGCCAATTTTTAATAAACCAGTATCAATTTCTGCTCCAAGTTCTCCTTTAGATAAAACAGGATTCCGAGAGGCCCAAGTTGCGGCTAAATCATTTCTAAGAATAAGAGTTGCTCTTACATTATTTTGTGCCATTATGCTTCGCCTCCATTTATTATAGTATTAGTAATTAGCATTGCATTAACTGGAATATATTTGTTATCCCAATAATATAAAATTTTTTCAACCAAATCAAAATAAAATTTATCTATTTCACCAATTGTTGGGAAATCATTATAATTAGCATAAATAATTTGTTTATCTTGCAGATAAGAACCAAATTTTTTCTTAAAGTCAGATTCTGTTCCTTCAAATCCACTATCCGCGGCTAATTTGAATAGTTGTTGAGAAAAAAAAGAAATCGACCAATCTTCCCAAGGATATATGCTTCCTAAACCTGCGGCGTGAGGTTTAGGAGGCATAATAGCTTTATCATATTCAAGTAATAAATCTCTTGTTTTAGCTCTTGCTTCAGACATTTTGAGCCACTTCCTTAATTTCACAAATTGGAAGAGAAAAAGCCGCATAATAAGAATTTATTTCATCTCCTCCAATTAATAAGTTATCTTCATCATATTGAGGATTTCGATAAATTTTTATGTCCCAAAGATATTTTTTTGGCTCTAAATTTACTGTGTCTTGATGATTAAAAGGAATGGTTAAAACTTCTTCAGTTAATTCAACCTCTTTTTCAAATACAGTAGTATGAGTCATGGGATCGTAAATAGAAAATACCGCTATATCTCCATCCTCTACTGTTCCTTGAACAGGAATTGTAAAAGAACCAGTATCGCCGCGAGGAATGATTAAACGTCGTTGAATTAACCTAATCATTTAAATCACCTACTTAACGATAATATCTGCGATAATACTGAGGATATTCATGGGTATAACGCATAAATTCCTCTTCTTCTTCATCACTATAATCACTTAAATTATAATTCGCATAATTACCTTCGCCGCGACGACGGAATTGTAAATTCTTGTCATTCATGGTGCGAATTTTTTCTGCATAATGATGCTGTAATTCATTTTGTTGTTGTAAGATATAAGACATATCATAACCAGTACTTTCTAAATCCATCATCTTATTTTCAGCAGTTTGAATTTCTTTTTCAACATGCTCTATTAGATGGTCTAGCTTGCGTGCAGCTTCACGCTCATTCATTTGCTCTAAACGTCTTGCCATTTCAGATAAATATTGACGAGTTTCTTTTTCATATTCTAACCACTTTTTAAATCCATCTTTTACAGCAGTACGTTTAGTTCCTGCGTCAACATCATAACGAGTATAATTATACCAATTTTGTGGAATAACGTTATTAGCGTAATTTTTACCAGAATTGGCCATACTTGTCATTCCATTATTAAATAATCCATTATTATATAAGCCGTTATTTGGAATATTTTGATTAAGATTATTCATAGCAACCTCCAAGATTGAAAATATCTTTCACAAGAAAGGTATGTAACCAGAAAGAAGATTTTTCTATTTTCTTCTTTTAACAAAAAGAAGAGTAAGATAGAATCTTACTCTTCATTATATTTTCTTCCACAAAATGGGCAATAATTGCAAATTCTCATATTATTTGCCGCGTCTAAAAAGAATAGTTCTTTTTCTTTCTTCTTCTTTCGATCCCAACAAAAACCACAGCCAAATTCTTCTTCAGTTACAATAGTTTCTGGTTCTTGAGAAGCACGATAAGATTCTTCACTGTAAAATTTCATACTTTTCCTCTTTACTATATTTTTAAAGATAATTTCTTATCTTGGTTTTACTATATCATAAAATTACTTAAAAGTCAAGTAATTGATTATCATTTGTTAAACCATAGTCAATTATTCGCAAACCAAGTACAGGATGATAACCAATATTAGATGGATTTAAAAAAATATCATCCTCACGCAAATTAAATTCTTCACACAAATTAACTACACCATCAACAAACTTTTTATATTCGTCAAAATTAATTCCAAACCATTGAAGCCGCGAACCAAGTTTAACACTTAAATCTCGTTCACTTAAAGACCAAACTTCTTTTTCATTCATTAGTGGATAAAACTTTGGATAATAAATATCTGGAAGATTTAATAAAGAATAAACAACTTTAACTTGTGGAGCTAAAATAGCTCTTTCTTCCGATGAAGCTTCATTATAAATATATAATTCATTATATTGTTGCATAATTGCTTGTTGAGTTATAGTATTTACATTGCATTCTTCAAAAATTTTATGAATAATATCAGGATTTCCATCCTTTGGAAAATTTGGCATTTTTTGTGTTCGCCAAGGAAAGTCATCAAGATTAATTTCTTTTATAATATAACCTTCCCTGGCATATCTATCATTAATTTTTCTACAAGACATTAATCTTCTCCTAGAAGAGCCTCAAGCTTATTATGGCGATGGTCAGTACTAGTGTTTAACTTAAAGCAAACATCATTAAGCATTTCAACCGCACGATCAAGATATTTGTCAAAAGTCTGAACGTATAGATTCGCGCGCTTAACAAAGCTATTATTTAGCTTATCCTTCGCCTTAGAAAAAGCAAGCTTCTTGCCAATTTCTTCATTCCATACATCACTTTCGTCACAAGTAGCTACGCCCCAAAAACGCTTTGGCATTAAAAGCCTTGGACGTAGATTATTCTTATTACCAAAATAAGTATCGGTACAATCATAAGGAATTTCAAAATTTTTATTGGCAAAATTTATAAAAAGCTTTTCAGTGTCATCAATAATACAAATAATCTTTCGCTTATCTTCATTTACAATATAGCGGCAATCTTCTGGATGAATATTAAACTTATACTTCATTTTACTTATTCTCCTCATTCTTAATATTTCTTGCTTCACGAATTAGGGCATTAATTAGATGTTCATTTACAGTTTCACTTCTTGCACGAAGTAAATTAATTCGATATTCAATTCGCTTTAACATAGTTTCTTTACTTAAAAACATATTTTATTACTCCTTAATAACCATTTGATACTAATTCTTCAACTAAATTACCAAAAACAAATTGTTCCATTCGTTTTTGAAGTTCTTTTGCCATAGTTCTATAAGTCCGAACTTGAGTAGAATTTAAATTATGATAAACTTCTTCAGCATGACATAAAGCCTGCTTTTCAAGAGAAGCAAACATTCTTTCAAAATCTTCTAAGGCAGGAAGATATACTTTTTCATCAAAACGCATTTTTCGTGCTGGTTCATCTTTCCAGAAAGAATCAATTACTTTAAAATCATTGCTCATTAGTTTAAGAACAAAATTCATCCAAAAAGTTGCACGTGAAGCACTTTTACGATTTACTCCATAACGTTCAAAAGAATTAAAAACTGTTCCTTTAACGGCCCTAAGAAATTGCGGGAAAACCATTACAAGATAACCTTGTTTAAATAAATCTTGTGCGAGACTCATATACAAGTCAAAATCAACAAATAATTCTTCAGTTTCTCTACTCCAAAGCATTTCCAAACAATTGGGATTTCCTACCTGAAGATTTCTATCAAAAGCTCGCACATCCATAGGAGAATAATGTTCTTTATCTAAACCTTTTGGAACATCATTTTTTTCTACTCTTTTATAATGATAAAAATCTTCTGCTTCAGGGCAAAGAAAAACTTTATAATCTTTATCAGAATCTGGACCATCCAATCCATAATTCTGGGAACCATACAACACGTGACCAACATCTAACATTAATTATCCTCTAACTTTCTGCCGCAAAAAGGGCAATACTCAAAATGAACAATATAAGCCAAAGCTAAATGTTGAAGTTCTCCATTCTCTTTAGTTAATCTATCATCAGTAAAAGTAATTACTGTATAACCATCGCCATCTAAAGAAATACTATCTACATTAATACCAGTAGGACTAATTGGTGTTTGCTTTTCTATTGGAAGTATATATCTATCTCTTTCTTTAAAATCTAAAGTACAATATTTACACATTTCAATTTACCAACCTTTCTCCACAAATAGGACAATAATTTATATTTATATTTCTATGAAAAGAATCTACTCCATTATAATCGCCAAATACTATTTGAGGAGGAATATGTTTATTATTCATAATATAAAGATAAATAATATCATCATTTAAAACATATTGAGTATTTTCTTTTTCACAATATTTACATATTACTTAAACTTCTCCTCTACAAAACCTCTAGTGGTAGTATAGAAAATTCGCTTCACGCCCAAGTCTCGCAAAAGACGGTAGCAGGATTCACAACACCTGCTATTTGCCAGAGAACCATCTTTATATTCTCTATACAAATAAATATCTACCTTTGCCCAATTCAAGTTATCACCAAACTTCCAACGCAATCGCTGCACGAGAGAAGTTTCGCAATGAGTTTTGGGCGGGAGAGAAGGATTATTATAACGATAAATATTATAACGAGCTTGAAGTGGAGAGGTTTTATCAGTATTCCACGCTTCGGCTACGATACTGCCTTTATATACCGCAACCGCGCCAATCGCAGGAGAATTACTAGTGCCTTTATTTTTGTAATCTGCTTTCTTAGATGCTTCGCGTGCGAATTTGAAAAACCTCTCGTTCACTTCAAAATATCCCCTTTCCTTGCTTACATATTTATTATACTATAATTTAGGGAATTAGTCAAATATAACCCATTTATTGATGAAATCAGGATTTTGAGAAACCATTGGCATTTCTAGATCAATAGTAAACTTATCACGCATAATAGAAGACTGTGTGCCATCTTCGTTGTTATGATAAATTTCGTGCGGCTGCTTATAAATAGCAATACCATTTTTAAACCAAGTGGGGTATTTAGACCAATTTACCTGATGCTCTTGCCAAAGCATTTCTTGAATCTGGTCGCAATTCTTATTTTGAAGTTGTTTTTGCGAAAAATAAGCTTGACCTGCGAGTTGAATAGAATTACGAACGCAGTCTAGTTGTCGCCAATAAATATAATTAGCAACCTCTTCTCGTGGGATAATAAATGCACGAGCATCAAATACGCAAAGTTTTTCACTATAAGCTTTATAATGAGCTGATCCATTTGATTGCTCTTTTGAAGATAAGATAGCTGTGAAAAAGTTTTGCCTAAAAAAGAAAGTAGCCATACTTGCGGAAATACTTACAATCTTTTGTAGATTATTTCCAAACCAAGGCTCGGTATTAATATTCTTATAATCTACTAGAACCAGAGAAATCTCGTCGCTTTGCGTATAGCCTAGTACACAACCGCTAATGTTTTCGCAAAGTTGCTTTGCGGTTTCCCGCATACATTGGGCAAATAAAGCATCGTATGGTCGATTAAAACCTTTTGTAAAGCTATGAAACGCACGGCCATCAATACGCACAATTACAGCTTGCCGCTTCGGTAAATAAATACGATAACAATTTTCGTATGCCTTCATACGAGCGCCTAAATCTGAATGATCCATTAATATTCTGAATCTCCTTTCTTCCACTTTTCTTCACTACTATCTTCATAATATGGATCATGATAACCACTATAATCAATTATAGCAAAATGACCATCAATATCTCCAATATTATTTAAATGTAAATCATTAATATCCCATTCAAGACTAAATTGAGAAAAAGCTTTATATTCATCCATTCCATACTCTCGAATAAAAGCAGTAGCTACTGCTATATTACGAGAACGAAGAGGGCTTGCGACTTTTTTCGCAAGATTAGATGTCGCACGATCCGCAGGACCGCAATCATAACTTTCTGCTTTACGATATGCGTAAAGAGGAATAGAAATGGTTATAGGACAAACTGGTCCGAATTTTTCTTCATTTTCTAAAAATTTTTTTTCAAAACAGTCTGGGTCATAATCGTAAAAATCGCCTATATTTTCTTCAATATCATTAAAATTATAAAAATTAATTGTACGAATATAAGTTCCAAGATATATTACTTCAGCAAAATAACGTTCAAGAGCATACGCCTTTGAAGCATTATAGATTTCAACTTCTCGCTCACAAGGGCTTCCAAAAGCGTCCTCTTCTACATCAAATTTTACTACCCAATCATAATCCTGGTCAATAAGACAAGTTCGAGTAGCTCCGCTACTAATAAGAAGCCTCGCGGGAAGTTCTTCATAATCATTTCCATCTATAATATCAGAAAAACCATAGGGCCTCTGAAAATACATATCAAAAAACAAAGAATTTTCCAACATTTCATCAATTATTGTAGAAAAATGATTGAAGATTTCTTGCTTACTCATAATATTCTCCTTTTCACTTTCTGTAATAATTATATCATATTTTTTATTTGAAGTCAATTAATTAAACTGTTAAAACCACCTATACGAAAAATGCTATAATTAAAATGATAATAGTAATTGGTGATATAATTTTCTCCTTTTACCATAAATCTTCACTATATAAAGTTCCAATAGCTTCATTACTCTTAATTTGCCCGCATTCACACGCATGAAGCCAAGCATCTACACGATTTACAAATTCTTCTTTTCCTGTTTTAGGGTCATAAGCAATAAAACCTTGTTCTACCTCATTTTTATTATACTGACAATGAAGCATTTTCATCCAATCAAAAAAATCTGCATGCCTATGAACTGGAAAGATATTTTCTTCACCATTGACAATAGCGCGACAAGCTGCGGAAATAATCATTTTTCTTACTCCTTAAAATCAATTAAATAATCTTCTATAGGATAGAAACAAATCTTTTTCTTATATCGTTTCTCTAAATAATCTTTAAATTCTTCCTCATTATAATAATTGAAAACTTCTGTTTCCAATTCCGAAGGAAGTTCTATTTCATTTTCATGACAATATTCTTCTATTGCTCCCATCATATCTCCTAATTTGGCATATTGTTTCAAGAAAGGAATAAAATCAATAGTGTCTAAAAATTCTTTATTAATTTGAAATTGCTTAGTAAAATCTACTATATTCATATTAAGCCACCCTAAAAAATAATTTCCAAAGTAGTGGATGTTTTTTGATTTTATAATAAATATCTTCAATAAGAGTTTTATTAACAACTTGATAATTTCCAGTATCTATAACCCATCCTTCAGGAGAAATAAAAGCACCTTGAATAAAACGACTAAATTGAAGGTATTCTTCTTCTAAATTAAAACTAAAATAAGCTTTATTAAACTTAGACATAGCATCTTCCATTCTTTCTTTATCCATTTACCAATAATTCTCCTTTTAATTTTGAAAATGTTTTATAAATTCGTCTAAATAATCGTAATCATAATAACTTTCTAATGGCTTTCTATGTGAGATAATTGCCTTACTTGAAGTTGTTTCAACTCCACCAAAGCAACTTTTTTCATATTTATCACAAATTTCACATTTTTGTGGGCAAGTTGTACTATTATTCTTTAATTCATTTTCTGCATTTACAGAAGTAGTAAATTGCTTCCAAGTTTGTTCTAGTGATTTTGCGTCACCACTAGTGCCTCTTTGATAATTATCCCACCATCCTTTGTCATCAAATGGTATTACAGTTGTTTTATCTGTTTGAATTGTAGTTTCTTTATTACTGCAATAAAAACACATAGGTGTAGTAGGGCTATATACTCTGCCGCACTCAGGACAACGCCAACCTTGAGGACCCCAACTTTGATAATTTGGATTATACATTTTTATTTTCCTCCTTCTGGCTTATCGCACAGCACATTTGAGCATAGTTTGGTTGTGCTATTTGATTACTTTGTATCATATCGCGCAAACACATTTGCATATTAGAATAAAATGGATAAGCACACGAACCTAAAGTTCCACTTGAAACTTGTAGCATTGTGCCACAACAAGGGCACATAATAATACAACTATTCTCCATCTCGTAACCTCTTAATTTCTCTATTAATATACCATATTGCCTTTTCTAAATCTTCAATTTCTTTATCAGGATTTTTAATACCTGCTCGCGCGATATATTTTACTGCATTGCCTCTATTGAAATTAAGATTCCATGCTTCAATAGCATCAATAACTTCTATTCCGCTATCTGCGAAATAATGATTAGGATGATTTACATTTTCAGACATACATTTCTCCTTTAAAAATATTCAAACAATATAAAATCTCCAATATACATAAAACGTAAAATTAAAGCAAAAAATAATATGATAAAAATAATTGTAAAGCAATCTAAATTATTATAAAAATTTTTCATTTTAATTTTTCCAAATAATATAACCACATTCACTTAAATCTCCAGGATAAAACCAATTTAACCAAGGAGATTGCTGTTTCGCGCGGAAACTTTTTAATTCAGCATTATATTTATTTATGCTTTCTACTAAAGTTCTTTCTTTATATTTTTCTTGATGTGTAACATAATATTCAAGATTTGCATAATCAATATTTAATTGCGTTGCTTTTTCACGGCTTTCTACTCCGCAACAAATCATTGTAATTATTAATGCAAATAAAATAATACAAGCAAGCGTACAAAAAGCAAAACCGCCCATATTTATATCTTCATCATTTTTTTCTTTCCCATACCACATTAAAAAAATAGATAAAGCGAGAATATTTAAGCAAATAAGAAAAATTAGCATATTAAACTCCTATTTAGTTAATTTTAATAAATATTTATTACTTAAAATATCTTCAATAGTTAATTCATCAAGAACCCAATATGGAATACGTTTTAATGGAATATTATTATTATAACACCATTGATTTTTAAAATTGTCTCGTTCTTGAGTTTTTTGAAAAACTTCTATAGTATTCCAATTACCAGTAATTTGAAAATGTTGTATTCCATCATACTCTAATAAAAAACTATTTTCAATATAAAAATCAAATTTTGCTAAAGCATTAGTATTTGGAAAAATACAAGTGCTAAATGTTTTTTGTGTTTCAAAATAAATATTATTTTCTTGTAAAAGTTGTATAATTTTATATTCACCATAAGATTTTAAACATCCACAACTTTTAATATGCCCGTTAAGTAAATCACGTCCAGATACTAAAGTTTCATTTCCACAATTACAACGACATTTATATAATATATGTCTATCATTTGTTCGTCCAGCATTTTCTAATACTGTTAAATTATAAAAAGTTAAACCAATTAAATCTTTTATTTTACTTTTATTTCCACATTCAACACATCTTCTAGTAGGATTATTTTTCCTAGTTAAACTACCTCCACAAACAGTAAAAATTTTTCCACATGAACATTGACATTTCCAATATGGACGGTTATTTTTTATATTATGCTCATTAACATAATTAAAATCTCGTTCTAATACTTTTAAACCATCAAAATCTTTACCAGTTAAATCTTTTACACTGGCCATTTTTTATCACTCCATAATTTGCCAAAATTGAGAGGCAATATTTTGAAGAGTATAATATAATTTTTCTTCATTTTTAGTAGATAAGCCTTTTTGATTATGCAACCATTTACTTAATGTAGTTAAATCGACTTTCATAATTTTAGCAATATAACTAAGTGACATACCATTATCTACAAAAAATTGTAATTTTTCTTTTAAAGTCATAATATACCCTCCTTTCATTTTGAAAATGATAATATTATCAAGATTCTTTGGCATTTTCTGCCAAATTTTTTTGATTTATAACTATTCCGTTATAAGATTTATTATACTCTAATTTTTGTTTATTTTTACAAATTGGACAATAAACATATGAATTTTCATATATTTCATTATCTTTTACATCAACGATTAATGCAGAACAATTTTCACAAATAAACCATAGGCCAGGATGTTTTGCTGATAATACTTTCATTAAATAAAACCACTTCCATTATCATCATCTATAAAGAGAATAAAAATAGAAAGAAGAATGATTAGTAAATATGCGCTAATATGCATCTTCATCACCTAATGTATTTTCATCACAAAAACTATTTTTAGAAGTAAAATACCAATGAATTGGTTCATCATCAAGAACAGCAAAATCAGTTTTATACGCGCAATAACCAAAATCTCCATCAGTGTTTATGGTTGGATGCTCTTGCTCAAAATATTCACAATTGCGACAACATCGCACATTTATTTGAGCTGGAACAGTTTTGTTTTCTGTAATTTCTGGCTCAATATCATCAATTATATCTAAAATTTTATTTAAATGAGTATCTTTTAAATATTGTTCTAAAATTTCCCTACTATAGTATTTCAATGTCGTCTCCCCTAGAAGCATGATCATCATTACAAAAGCTATTTGTATCTACACGAATATAATGAGGAGTATACTTACCTTCTCCTTCAAAAGAAAGTCTCCTACACCAACCACGTGTGACATCTTGAAAAGGTTGAACGCCATCAATTTCAAAGAACGGACAATCGCGGCAAAACCTTACATTGATTGTATATCCTTGGCCTTCAGCAGAAGCAATATCATCATCATCAACAAATGCGTTATAAATATATTCCATATTAAAAATCTCCTATTAATGCGCTGCTAAATCTGCTTCATGAAGAAGCATTAATTCATTCCAAAGTTCTTCACCTAAACGCTCTCGCCAAGTAGCTTGTGCGCGCGAATCCATATAAGGAATCATATGATAATTTATTAATGTAGCACAATGGTAAGAATCGCCCAGATTTAAAGAAAGATAAGCACTAACATTTTCGTGATTAGGGTAATGAGCATTTTTACCATTATCTTTCTTCCAATATTCTTGCGTCCAAGCTTTACCAAAATCATGCCCTAATGCTGCTTCACAAATATAAGTCTTAAAATTATTTTTAAGAGTATAATCATAGGCGTTAACACAATGCTCAAATAAAGTTAAAGTATGATGTTCATTTTTTTGATCGCCAAAATTAAGAACTTGATTAAGAATTTTATGGTATACTTCTCGTCTTTCTTCATAAGTACAATTGTGAACTACATCAATAATATCAAAACCCTCATTATAAACCGGAAGCTGTAGGGTCTTTAACTGCTTCATAAAAAGCCAATCCGGAACTTGACGTTCACGCATCTTATTCTGCTTCTGGCATACTTCTATCGGAGTATTAAAAACAACTGCGCGAATAATAGCATCCGGCCGCACGCTCTTCATCTGACGAATAGCATGAAGTCGATACTTCATAGTAAGATTGGTAGAACAGAAAATAACAGACTTATCCGCGCGCAGAGCATCTTTTGCGCGCTTATAGATAAGATTAAAAACCTTATCCGGATTATCCTGGCAGGTAGCATCGCCATAAAGCTCTTCGCGCACAGCATCAGAATCTAGTACAACATAACCTTTCTGCTTATAAGCCCAAGTGGTCTTACCCGAAGCAGCAATGCCTACACAAAATACAACCTCTACCATAAGTTCTCCTTTCTTAATGCGCGATAAATTTAGCGTTATCTGGAAAGTCATGAATTAATCGTTTTGGCAAATCTCCTATAAACCAAAGAGAATGAGTTTTTACAATTACTCCATCGTTAAATTGGATTTCCCAATATTTTCCACCCATTCCATGAGGTTCATCTTTTTCGCTACCAATTTGATAAGCTTTTCTATCAATAATAACGTATTCATGATTTCTATCATTTATTACTCTTGCGGCAAATTTATCCCAGTGATAAAATTCATAACAGTTATTTTTGCCACAAATATAACTATTTGGGCCAATATTATAATAAAAATCACCTTGAATCTTTTGGCCGCAAACATAACAATACTTATCCATAAACCTCTTCCCTTTCTTTTTTCTATATATATTATAGCAAAAAATAAAAAGGAAGTCAAGTATTGACTTGACTTCCTTATTTTATTGAATTAATTTCCAAACATCTGGAAAATCACGTGGAGCCCACATATTATTATCTATTAAAGATTCGTAAATGTGTTCACCAATACGTGTTCTATCGCCTATATTATAATTTTCTTTATTAATCTCATTCCATTCTTCAACCAAATCTGGAGGAGTTTTAATTTTTTCATAACAATCAGTATTTAATACTGGATTTGCGTCATTAATAGGAGTTTGAATTACATTATATAATTTTCCATTATATAATACTTTATCTCCTTTTTGATATTTATTATTATAAGACCACTCTTCATATAAAAATTTTATTTTATAAGCATCATCATTTGAAAGCAAATTTAGTGCTTTAGATAATATTTTTCTGGAATTTAAGATTTGTTTCTGAGTGATATTTTGAAAATCTCCAATTAGAGTTTGACAAATAAAATGTTCGTCAGCAATTGGTGCAGGAATAGCCACATTAGTTTCTGAAAATTTTTCAGCTTCTTTTTCATTTGCTACAATTATTTCTGAATATATTTGGCCTTGATACTCAAGAAAGAAATTTTTATCTGAATAAACTTTAATTAAAGGAGTTGAAGAGTTTGGACTAATATATCTTTCTTTTATTATCATTATTATACCCTCCTTTAAATACAAAATCCTACTATTATATAAGGACGAGTAGTTGAATTACCTGTAACTACTTCCATAGGATGTTCTGCATTATTTATAGATCTTAATTGATCAGGATAATTAGAATTATTATTAGTATAATCTCTTAAAGCTACACAAATTTTTTGTCCATCAATTTCATTAATATTTGTTTCACCTAAACGATAATCAATTTTACTCCAAGGATCGCTTTTAAAATAATTATAAGTAAACGCACCTGCTTGGATTGATGTTTTAATGCCTAATTCAACTGCTGAAGGTGGCCAACAACCAGTTTCAATTGAAGAGTAATCATTTGCGTCGCCATTAGTATTAAATCCTTTACTAAATTTTTTTACTGCTTTAATATTATTTTTAACTATATCTTCAAAACCTTCATATATTCTTGTTACAGCTTCTCGAAATTCTAAAGCATTTGCATATTGACGAGGAGTTGAATTATCAAAATTACTACTTCCAACAGATTTTAATGTAAAATCTGATATAGTGACCCCTAGCCAAGAAGAATGTGCTGTTTTAGTATTATCTTCTGCTAATATATCTTGATTTTTCCCCACAAGATAAAACTCTACTGGCACTTCATTAATTTTTACTAGCATTTTTTTCCCTAATTCATATTCTGGCCCCAATTGACTACTTTTATTACAATCTGATAAAATTTGTTCCCAAGTTTTATTTAAAAAATTATTTTTATCAGCTAATAAATCTCTTTCATAGTCTTCTAAAGAAAAAATTTTATCTTTAAAAGAACCCCAATTATCCGCTGTTTTATAAGCAGATACTAAATCTTTTGGAACATAAATCCGCCCTTTGTCTCCACTACCGATAGGAGTAGTATTAAACCCTGCTGTTCTTATTAAAGGAATTACATATGGATAATTTAAACGTAAATACTTTAAAAAATAATTATTTCTAAACCAAAAACCATTAAATTTATAACTACTATTATCTGTTTCATTCATATAAAAATTCCCCAAAGATACGTCTGAAAGCCAATAATTATTCCAAAAACTTACTTTAATATTGTTTGCCACAGCAATATCATCGCTTCCCGCAGGTAATGGTTTTGTAGTTCCTTTAAAATTTGGTAAATTTAAAGTTTGAATTTTTGTATCTCTTAAAATAGAAGTTAATAAATTATTATTACTATCAGGAAAATAAGAACGCTCAAATTCAATCGCTTGTAAATTATCTAAATTAATATTTAATAAATTATCTCCTTCTAAAATATATGGAGATTGTTGCATATTTGGCAAATTAATTGTGGTTAAATTTGGATTACTTATAATTAATCTATTCCATAAAGGTTCACCAGTATCAGAATCTATTCTAATCAACTCTGGTAAATTTAATTCTGTAAAACTTGACTCATTCTTAAAGAATGAGTCAAGTTTTGCTAAACTTTGCTGAGGATTTGTTATCATAGTGGCCCTACCTCCTCCATTAGAGCTTGATATGTAGTATTAGTTGCGTCAACAATTCTAATATTACTTCTTTCAGATTCTATTAAACTATAAGGAACATTAGCATATCCTGAAGAATTAATAGAATTTGGATATAAATCTCTAACAACTGAATTTTTAACATATAAATAATTATTTCCAGCAATAAAACCAGAAAAACCTGAGTTTCTGTCTCTTTTAGATATAATTGGTAATTCAGAATTTAAAATAATTAAATTACAATTTTGCATATTATTAAAACTAAAATTATCTATTCTAATTTGGCCAGAACCAGTAAAAACAATAATACCATTATTTAAAGAATTAAAGCAATATTGTTCAAAATCAATATTAGTTCCAGTAAAAATATAAATTTTTCTATTTAATGTATTAGCATAAGAAAACGCATAAGAATCTACAAAAGTTGCTTCAGTTTTTAATCTTTTAAGATTTGTACTATGGAAAAACGCAGCTTTAGGTATAGTAGTTATAGAACCTAAATCGCAAGATACAATCTTATTTAAGAAATAATTTGTAAATATATCATCTTTATGATAATAAGTAATTAATAAATCCATATTACCAGTAACTCGTAACCCTGAAGTTCCTGTTGGAACAAAAGGTTTTACGCTTAAATATCTATAAATACGTTCTTCATCATCAACTTCTCTTTCACTTTCATCGCCTATCATAGTTATTTGATTATTTTTTACTGGAAGATAATTTTCTATATCAGTATATAAAATTTTATTTGGTATACCTCCAGCAACAACAGTTCTTTCTAATTCTAATAATGGTTCGCCTTGCTTTAAGCCATTAATATCTGTATTATAAAGTTTAACTTTATAAGTTTGAGGGCTTCTACTATATACGGCATACCAAGTTTGAGTAGTATTAGTTTTAATTTGATCGGTTATTTCTTCACGATTGTCGCCAGTTTGAATACTATCTGCTATTTGATTTCCATCTGTAGTCCAATAATTTGGTCTATACTGATAATAATTTCTTTCAAAAACATAATCGTCAGTATTCAAATTTTCCATAAATTCCCCTTCAAAATAATATCGAGTAATTGTGTTATATTTATTAATATCAGCAGTTTGTAAAATATAATCTATTTTGTATTCAATATCTTCAACGGGGAAAACATCTAAATTATCTTGAATATTTATTAATGGTTTATCCCATTCTTTCAAATTCCATCGTGTTGGTGCACCCCAAACCCAATTTGGGTCTTTAGCTAAATTGTAAGCTAGTAATTCTTCTTCATTAAATACTGTTTTAATATCATAAATTACTTGGCTTCCTTGTCCACCAATAGTATATAATGTTTTAAGAAGTTTTCCATTTGGATCAAAAAATCTTATATTATAATACTCATGGTCTATATTTTCTTCATCAGTATAAAAGAATTTTAAATCATTTGTAAAATAATTTTGAAGTTCTTCTATATCGAAATCTCCCATATTTTCAGTTAATTTTATTGTTCCTGTAATAGCATAATTAGGAATAGTTTTAACCTTTTCAAATAATTGTTTAAAATCTATACCTTGAACTTTCCAATTTACATTTAATAAATTTAATAATAATAAATTATCTAAAGATAAAGTTCTATTAAAAGTATCAATTTGAGCACAATTATCTATAGTTAAATATTTTAAATTACTTAAATCATTAATAATAAAATTAGAATCTTTTAAATAATTTAAATTTTTCATAACAATAGCATTTGGATAACCCAAATAAGCTGTTTCTAATAGGCCACCATCTGCAAAAGAATAGCCAGAAAATGAAGAGCCAGAAGCATCTAAATATTTGAGTGCAGGACAACCTTCGAGAGATAATGGCGCACTTACTGCTTTTAAATTTTGAATTTCTAATCTTTCTAGCATACTATTTGTTGAAAAATCAAATGTTCCTTGTTCTGTATCACTAATATTTAAATTTTGATAACCTTCTATATTTGAGCCTATTTTTATGGAGCGTAATCTATAAGCTGCACCAAATGAACTTTGGCCTGGATATAATGGAGATAAATCTCCTATTTCTTGAATCATTGAGGCAGTATCAATATTAATTACAGTATCATTTAACCCCAAATAATTGCCATTTTTTTCTCTAAAAACTAAAGTTTTCAATTCTCCTTTTTGGGCTTTTTCATGCAAATGATTATTACCCATATGTACTGTTACATAACATTTATTATACATTTTTACACTTACTTCAGATTTAGAAGGAACTACAGAAAGAGAGGTTCTAATTATTTCTTTTGTTTCTTCATCCATATCATTTGTAATTGTAGGAGTATATCCACGTAAAGTAACAATATTACCAACACTTCTAGGACTCATATATTTAGAAGCTAAATATAATTCTTGAAAAGTTTCATAATGTTGTCTTTGATGAATTTTTTGTCCTCCATCTAAGAAGCTTAACCATCCAGTATTAATACCTCTTTCGTAAGGTCTTAAATAATCATATCTATAACATTCATTCCAAACTCTTTCTGGGATTTTTTGTTGTTCATTTAATAAGAAATTATGGTAAGTTAATGAATTCCAAGCATTACTAAATTTTCCATCTTTAGAGCGTGCGGATTCTCTATTAATAAACATAGTTGCACAAGCTTCTGTTAAGTTACTTATAAAAATAAACCATACAGAATCTGCAGCATTAAAAACCATTTTACCATTTATAGAATCATCTGCTTCATTACCATAATCAAAAACTAATTGTCCTTCATTATTATTACCATCACTAGTGTCGTTATCATAATTTTTACTTAAATCCCAAATCCAATAACCTTCTTGATCTTCTCCATCAATATTTTTTATAGTTTTTGCTGCAGACCAGAAAGTATTTTTAGCAACATTATCAACCATTGTATGACGTTCAATATAGCAAAAATGATAAACAACAGAATCCATAGCCATATAATCTTCACATTCAGATAACATTTTCGCCATACGACGTTCAAAACTGTCAATAGTATAAGTTCCTGCATATTCCGAAACTGTAGAACCCCTTAATACTTGAGTTCCTTCTCGTTCATGCCCTCTGAAAGTATAAGTTTCATAAGTTTCTGGACTTTCTAATGGTTCATTTGTTGCGGCTTTTGGATTTCGACTTGCCATCCATTTAACAAAACGTTCCCATCCATCTGTAATCATTTTATCTGGAGTTTTAGTATTTGGGAAACGCATTCCGTAAGAATGATCCATATTTTTTACTTTTCCTGTCCAATCTAAATCTTCAGGCCAAGTAATCATACGTTGCCCTTCAGTAGTATTATCATTTACTTCAATACAACACTCATTATCATTATGGAAAATATGAGTATTCTTTTTACTATTTCCTAAATTACCAATAGAATACATATAATATTTTTCTGACTGACGAAGAGGTTTTTCAGAAAATAAAGGAACCTCTAATACAGATTCATGAGTTACAGGATCTTCTATAGTAGGCTCATCTATACCCCTATCTAAGATAAATTGTACACCCATAACAAATTCCATACAATCTCTTTCAGATAAAGAGGGATAAGGTTGGAAATTTTGATACCACATAGCATTACACATATTATTAACTTGCTCACAAGAAGCAAAATTAACTTTCATATTAGCATATGTAATTGGAATTGAAGTATCAGTAAGTTTTATCCCTTTATGTTCAAGACCTTCAGCTAATAAATTTTCTCCACTTGCAGAAGCTAATTCAGCATTACTATATTTAGTAAAATTAATATCTGTATTTGCCGCGCCTTTTCGATAATTAACAGAAGAAGTTCCTTGAACTGTTAAAGCTGCATTTTTTGCTGTTAAACCATCATAATATTCTTTTCCACCATTTAACCACATTTGAGTAAATTTATTAACTAATACTGGATCATCTTTTGCGGTTGTCATACGAGAAATATCATATAGCCAAATTCGACAATCTGGCGCAGCTTTATATAATAAATTATAATCTATTTCTCCATCATCACCAAGAATATTATTACGATTATATCTTGCTTTCATTGTTGTGGCGTTTGGAGCATCAGAAATAAAGTTGGCAATATGTTCGTCAATAGATAATTTTTTATAATAACTTTTAACTAGATATATATAAACATCACAGTTTGTAGAGCCAATTATAATATTAGATTTATCTGTTTGTTCAAATAAATCAGTAGAATTGCATACACGAACAGTAGACATAACTCCATCTACCCAACACATTATATAGCGTGGATTATTATTAGTTCCATAAACTTCAAATTCTAATTCAATATAAACATTTTCACCATATTGAGTAGATACACTTTGACCAGAAGATTTTAAAAATCCTCTATGGGCAAATAATTGAATGCCAATTTCATTTGAATAGCAATCTAAAATTTTTGCGTCATAATCACTACAATTTGCTGTTTTTAAAATAATTTTAAAATTTAATCCATTTGTTAAATTAGAATTAAATAATTGTTTATTTATTGTTAATGTAGTTCCTGCTTTTATACAAATATATTGCTGAATATTTCTATTAGCATCTCTTTCTGTTTTAAGGCCACCATTAATCCAATCAAAATTATCCGAGAAAGTTAAAAGTTCATTATTCCGTAAATCAGAATTGCTGACTATATCACTTGCTTTAATTTTAAAGTCATAATCACCAATTTCTTCGTTATCTATTTCAACACTTTTAACAGAAATATGAATCTTTTTTATTACAGAGCCAACAGAAATTGTTAAAATTTTTTCTCCAATAGTAGTAGGAGAATAATTCCAATATTGAATTGACCTATTAATATTATTCCAAATATCAACAGTTTCTCCATTTACTGCTAAAACAATATTACTAGTTAAAGTAGAATTTGGTGTATAAATAACAATAGGAAGAGCAACTGTATCATATTGTTCCATTTCTTGAATAAAAATTCCATCTTCATCTTTAATAAAATTACCTTCTTCATCTTTTTTCATAATTTCAATTAAAGGTGAACTAGAAATAATAGGAGTTATATTAGAAGGTTCTAATACTATTATATCATGAAATTGAGAATCTGTAGTTTCATTTTTATTATCAATAGTTGCAGTTAAAAATATCTCACAAGTATGAGTTCCATGAGATAAATTATGCTCAAAAGTATATGTTTGTGTAATACCAGACTGTAATGTTGTTCTTGTTAAATAAATTTCATGGTCCGTTCCTTTATCAATATAAATATGTGTAGTCTTATTAAGGTTAGCACCATAAGGAATCCATTCTAAAGTAATTACTCCAGTATTAAAAATAGTTTCTTCATTATAATCCCAAGTAAAAGAAAAATTGACAACATTAATTGTCCAAGTTTTTCTTACAATGGTATTATATTCTCCACCGGTATTTACAGAAACTTGTAAAATAATATTATTTGTTCCAACAGATAAATAAGGTGAAATATTAAAATCATTATTTATAGTCGTAGTATCAGTATCAGATTTTAAGTTTTTTGCACTACTTGTCGCAACCTGAACTCCTCCTACGAACCATGTTGCAGTACCATCACCAACTAATTCTCCACTTGAGTCTCTTGCTTCTAATTTATATTCTATAAAACAAGGTTTCCCAGTTAAAATTTGTACAGAAGCTTCGGTAACACGAGTTATACTAGCAGTACCACTGATAGTAGTTCCTCCACTTCCACCACCTTTAGGTAATGGTATATAAGTATTTTTAATATCCGCGTTCATTCCCTCAACATTTGTTGGCTTTTCGGTTTCTTCACGTTTTAAACGTAAATAGGTAGTTTCATCATCTTCTAGATCAACAATATCTGCATCTGTATAAACATCATCAATAGTATTTTTCCATCCTTCTACAGTAGTAATACGTGTTGAAAGTTGAGTATTTGCTGTTTCCGTAGCTGTAACTTTAGTATTTAAAGTAGCAATAGTACCGGGAATAGTTTTTAAAGTATCTATTAATGGATGCTCATCGCGCGAATAAGTACCATCTTCTTTTTGAGTTAATTCTCCATATAAATCAATTAATACATCAGAGAAAGTATAATCATTTGTAGATTCTCCAGACATACCTAAAGTTTCTAAAATATTAGAAACTAAATTATCTAAAGTATTAATTTTAGAAATTAAAGAATCTGTTAAAAATCCTGATTCAGGAATATCTTCTGCTTCAGGAAGCTCTCGACCTAATACTGCTATAATTTTATCAATACGTGAACCACTTGAGTCTCCTCCATCACTAGAACCAAAAATTGCAGTATTTAAATCATTTATTTGTTCAATAATTGTTCTATTAGAACCAGAACTACTATTTCCAAAAATGGCATTATAAATTTCAGTAATTCTAGTATCAATATCAGTATAATTATCTAACCAAGTATTATTAGAATAATAAGCAGAACCTAATCTTGGCCCAATAATAGCTGAAATATTGGTTGGTAAATCGGAAACATTATTTGTTAATGCTTGTAGACGAGCATTTAAAGAGTTAGAAGAAGTACTTCCACTAGAGCCTTCCCCAAATACTTCGTTATATAATTGCGTTATACGAACATCTATTGGATTAATATTATTTGGTCTTGTGTATGGTATAGATTGTATATCATAATCAGTAGTACCAATAATTTGTTGAAGAGTTGTTTTTAAATCATTATTCTGTGCTGATAATCTATTATCAACACTATTATTTATTTGATTTTCAAAACCATCAATTCTTCCATTAATTTCTTCTACTTCATTATTAAAATTTTGTAAATCTGTTCTAATTGTTGTTATAAATTCATCTTTTATATTTTCCATTGTAGAACGAGATTCTAAAGCAATTTGAATACCTTGCTCTAAATTATTCATCTCAATTCTCTCAATTATTTCATTATCTTCCCATTTTTTAGGAGCGTATACTTTACTTTCATCTAAAGAATAAAATGCTCCAGAGGCTTGATAACGACTATCATCCATAAGATAATTAGTTTCATTTGCCATTTTATTCCCTCCTTCTTAGGATAGGTTAAAGTATATTCTTCTTAAATTAAGTAGTAAGTCTTTTAAGAAAATTTAGTTTTTTATAACAAAAAAGAAGAAAGTTATCTTTCTTCTTTTAATAAGGAGTTTTTGTCCAAATTTTATAAACCCCATTATTTAATCTTTCTTTAAAATCAGTAGGGTGTTTTAAGCATTCATTTCGTAATAAAGAATATCGTTCAATTTCATTATAATCTGGATTATTAGAATTATATTCGATTATCCAAAATAAAGTTTCTTTGCCAATAATTGTTAAATTTCCAGTATAAGTAAGTAAATCATTATAATTGGTTATTATATCAGGCATAATAAATCCCTCCTTAGTCCCAAAGACAATCAAAATGCTTAAAAAATTCTTTTCCAAAATCTTCTAACACTTGTCCTCGAGTTTTATGAATTTCTTCACAACGTTTATAGTATTGTTCTCTTATTTCTTCTTTAGTTGAAGAGCCATAAGAAGTTGTTGTTAAAAAAGGCCCATTTGGATGTTCTTTTTTATAAAGGTCATCTTCAAAAGTTTTTTCATAATCTTTACTATATTCATTTTGATCTTCTAGCCAATCATCATATTGTAACCGTTCAATTGTATTAGCCATTTTATGAAGCCAATCGTGCCATTTTTCAGAAGTTTCAAATGGTTCCTTACCTGGATAAGCCATACCTTTATCAGCCATATATCTAAGCATTGATGGTGTTGTAGAACAAAACCAAGAATCCCAATCCCAAACATCCCAAGAACACCAACCATATCGAATACGATGATAAGCTGCTTTAATATTTCTCCATAATTGAGAAAACCATTTCCAAGGATGTGTTAAATAATAATGATTAGTATAAGGCCATTGAAATACATTTAAATTCATAAATTTGCTCCTTCCAGATGTTTAATTTTTCTTACATATTCGCGTGCTTCATCTTCTGTTTCGTAAAGATGATATGGAATAGAATCTTCTTCAATTTTAGATAATTGAGGCTCACCCCATTCTAAAGGTACTTCTTTTATGGCCCACCATCTATCATTTATTCTAAATTTAGAAATTACTTTATCAGGAGAAAATTTGTCATATAAATCTAAAACAAAAACAGTTTGATTCATTAAAATTTAAATTTATAGAAAATATTCCCATTAGTTTGGTGGTCCATTTCCATATAAACACTATTTTTCTGACACCATTTTCCAGCCAAATCTCTTTCATTATCATATAGTAAATGAAAAAAATAATTTTTTCCTTGCTTTTTCGCGCGATTAAATTCATCATCAAGCAAAGAAAAAAGTGCTGGCGCGGCATTTTTCTTTTTAAATAAACTCATAATTTTCTCCTTATCTACAAATAGTAATGATAAAACTAGTTATAATTATTAAAATTCCAAACCAAAAACCAATTGCTACTGGATGCTTATAAAAAAAATCTTTCATTATTATAATCTCCAAAGTATTAAATTATATTCTTTAAATTGTTCTTCTAATATTTTAAAAACTATATTCCAATCTCCGCCACCAAGACCACAACCAATTTTATACGGCATATTTATCGGATAATTACGCCAATCTTCAGAGACATTATGTACGTGAAGGCAAATACGTTCACAGCAAACTTTAAAAGCTTCGTAATCAGTATTACATTTATTATGTCCGCGCCAATCGTCTTGAGCAAACATACAACATGAACTACCATTTTCTTCATCTACAAAAAGACAATGGCCTAATAATACTGTTGTATCCTCTTTAGCAATATTACAAAATTTTAAATATGACTTATAAGCTGCTGGAAAGTAATTTGGAAAAATCGCGGCAACTCCTCGCCCCATTTTCCCTTTACAATTTACTTGATGACAAATAATACCTTCTGTAGCAGAAAACAAATCTCCTTCTTTAATTGTAATCATTTTCAAATTCCTCTATAACAGAAGTAAAACCATTAATATAAGAATAATTATCTGTATTTTTAATTCTTTCACGAACTTGTATACTACCTAGTGCGGCACACATTGCTTCAAAATGGGAATAATTCCAAGGGTCTTTCATCCAACTAAAATATTCAAAAAGAATAGAAACAGGATTTAAATTATAACGAACAGCCTCTAACATAGTGTGTTCCATAATTTGGTCAATTATACCATTAGTATAATATTCTTTTGGAGTAGAAGTATATTTATGTAAAAAATTTATAATGGCTTCGCGCGAATGCCCACAATGTTTAATTACCCAAATAATACCCTGATACATTTTATCCATTTTTATTATCCTCATTTTCTTTAAAAATTTTAATTAATTCTTCTTCATAATTGGTAAAATCTGCTCCACAAAAATCACAATAAGGTTGTAATTTTTGTTTCATACGACATTCACTACAGTAATAATAATCATTTTTATGAATTAATTTTGCTATCATATATAAAAATACCTCATTATAGAAAAAACAAAAACGAAAACTGCTATACAAATTGCATAAAAGCCTTTCATACCTTCTCCAGTAACAATGTCTAAAATACCTATTGCTATTATAAGAAAACAAACGATTCCTTCTATAATCATATTATTCTCCTTTATTTTTACTATAATAATTATATCAAAATTCGCGCGAAAAGTCAAATAAAAAGAGTAGGATTTCTCCTACTCATTTGTTACATTTCTCTTATTTAGCTTAATCCAGTTAATTAGACCAATAATAGCCATAATTAGATAGATAGATTTCTTAGTAAGATAAACGGGATCAAAATGCTGAATGTACATTGCTACAGCAACAATATCAGTAATAATCCACCATACATACTGCTCGCGGAATCGGAATAGCTCAAGAATAACAGCTACAATACCAATAGCTAGTGTCGCAGCGTCAAGCCAAGCTACGTTCCCGCCGACTTTGACAAGAATAGCGTGATAAATTACAGTACCTGCGACAATTACGCCTGCGACCAGAGCATTCTGCCACCAAGTCATCTTTCTACTCTTAGTTAGCTCATTCTGCTGCTCGTCACGATGTCGTGCCCAATACCACCAAGAAATGATATTCATCGGGGCATAGAAGAAAATTTCAAGACACATCGTGCCGTAAATCTTCCAATACCAAAGATAAATAATATAAACAAAGGTATTGATACAGGCGAACGGGAAATTAGAAATAGAGCCTTTCGCGCAAAGGAAAATACAAAACACACCAGCAATAGCACTGATAAAATTAATTACCGTTAGCCAAGGCGGGTTCATACTTTCTGCGGGATTCATAAAACTAAGAACCATTGCTCTTGCCGCAATAAAAATCATAATTGCGGCCATAAGCCATTCGTAAGGCTTCATTGCTTTCAACGACTTCTTCAGATTTTTAAACTTCATAATAAATATATTCCTTTCTATTATTTACAAAACCATTTTCTTGCTTCTTCTTCTGTCATACCACGAAGCATTGTAGCACTAATAGGGAAATTTTCTCTTGGAGGATCAACTAATACGTGTTCTGCCCACGGATAGGCACGTCTGAAATATTCGTCATAAGAAATTTCGCTACTAAAAGCCGCATTTAATTTCCCACAAGCATTAAGAACAAGTGGAGTTTCTGCATCCCAATCTTCTTTACCCTCGGCTGTCTTACAATTTGTAACATCAATAAAAACTGGTGTTACATTACTAAATTTAGAACAAATACGTCGGAGTTCTTCTTTTCTAGCTTCTACACTAAGATACTTTTTGTCAAGAGTGGTATCATTTTTAATAATTTCTAACTCTTGATCGCCGCCATAGAATAGAATACAATATACTTTATCGCAAAGTAAAGCGGCAGTATTCAAACAAAAGAAATGACCTCGATGAAATGGAATAAATTTTCCACCATACATTCCTATCTTATAGTGAAGATTAGCCTGAAAAGCATCTTCCCATTTAATCAAAATATCTTCTCTCCTTTCTTATGTATATATTATACCAGAAATTCAAGTTGAAGTCAATCTTTTTTAATAATTAAATCTCGCCATTTTTCGCACTTAATTGTTCACTGATACTTCGCATTTACTTTTTTCCTTTGAAATAAATATAAAATCTTCTGGTTTGGCTTTTGACAAATCCATTTCAATAATTATATTTTCTGGTTTTTTTGAGCCTAAAATTGTTTTTTCAAAATCTTCTCTATTAGAATTATTTTCATATGAAAATGTATAATTACAATTTAAACAATCGCAATATACTGTTTCAGAATTCTTATCAGGATTTATATTTATCCCATCTTTATATATTGGAGGATAATATACCGCAGTAACAGTTGAATATTTTACTTGATAATAACTTTTGCCGCAATTTGGACACTTAATCATACGAGCCTCCCAGTCCTGCCATAGACATATGCCAAGCACTTTCTTCATCATCTACATTTTCATAAACTTCTTGCCAAGGACACCATTTTGGTTTAAGCCAATTAGCCCAAATATCAGGAACTGATTCAGAAGTATTCCATTCAATAACAACCATTTCCTGTTTTGCGGCCGCGCAATATCGAATTAGATATTGAACTCCTTGTACATTTTCTTTGTCTATAGCGTAAGTTTGCATACAAGGACATTCTATACATTTTTGCGGCATTCTTCTATTTAAAGCAATCATTAATCATCAATCCTCATATAAGTTTCTTCAAAAATATCTTCTCTACAAGGATAATATTCACCCTTTGGTCCACGAATAATCCAACTACCAGGAATAGCTTTCATTTCTCCTTCTAAAGTATGAATAAAAAGATTATTTGAACCGTCAATAACTGGATGATTATCTCCCATAAAATTAGCGATTTGATCAAAATTATGTCCGGTCCACTGAAAAGCATCAATTGGAATAGGCTTCTTTACAAACTTCATATTAGTCCTCCTTAATTTCTTTAGTAATATAAACGGGTGTACTTTTTTCTTCTTCTAAAGGAGTATTTTGCCATAAATAAACTCCCATATTTATGATAATACTAATATTTAGAACAATAATGAAAAGAATAAAAATTTCCATAATACCTCTTAATGATAGTTTTTACCATAAATACCAATTTCACCATTGGAAAGATAATACGGTGAGACGCCAAAAGCATAGCTACCTTCCGAGCCAATTATATAATACATAACCTTTGTGTCTGGGTCATAACCGAGTCTAACAGAATATTCGCCTATAGCGCGCGAATAAAGCGTTTTAATTACATAAAAATTAGCAATAGTTTCAACCGTTTGTCCGTTATCAAGAGCAATTCGCTTTGAGCAACCTGTTAGTGCGAGAAGTATACCTAAAATTAAAATAAAAATTAAAACTTTCTTCATATTATCTCCTTAAAACTTATCTGCCATCCAAATACCAAGTTTCGCGCCTAAAAACGCCCCAATAATATAACCAATAAGCCAGTAGAAAAATCTCATTTAAAACATCTCCGTCATAAGTATATCAAGATAATCGGATTCTAATCCAAGATAAGAAGCAAGAATATCTTCTGCTTCTTGCCAATATCCTTGTGCAACTGCTTCTTCCATTTCTTCCATACATTCACTAACGAGATTGGTTGCTTCTAAAACAGAAATATTATCTCTATGCATAATTAAGTTAATAACATCATTCACTGAATTCATTTACATACTCCCATTCATTACATTCTTCTCGTATTTTATCATCTGGTTTAGTATCCCACCAACGATAACGTTTATCGCGCCATTTTTCCGCAAATAACTCGTCAATAGCTTCTCTTACTTCATTTTCCCAATTATTACAAAAATAATGATTCCCATTTATCATTATAGGCTGTTGAGTAAAGCCAATGTCAAACATATAAGGCTGAAGAGAGGTATGACCATCAAAATAACATTCAAGCCATACTACCTCTCCAATTTCACCTATAGAACAAATGTCAGAAGTTGTAAGAAGTTTACTCATAACGTGGCTCCAGTCCAAGTGCGGTGGCAATTTCAGCAGGAATAGGTTGGTCGGCCTTTTCATTTAAACGATCTTCAAGTCTAGCTCCTGCACTATATTCATCAATGAAATAAACGCTCTTTGGTGTAGTTAAACCCATTTTCTTTAAGTATTCGCGCCAAGTAGGATATTTAGGCTCGGGGTGCTCTGCAGCCCAAGTATTAACTACTTCTTCAATCTTTCCCCAATCGGTTGCTTCATCCATCGCCCAAATAGCGTCGCAATTGTGAATAGGGCAAATATGACAACAATCTTCTTGATAATGTTCGTCATAATACTTACACATGCGTTGCCAATCGCGCATGATTTGAGCGAAATTTGTCATTCCCATGTATATTTGTCTCCCTTATATTCTTCAATTTCCATAACAGGTGTTTCAATCATGTGCGCGCCGCAGTGATGACAAAATTTTTCAGCAGAAGGAAAAGCAGAACTGCCATTAAAAGCCATAGTTTTACAATTGCTACAATGGAAAATTCCTCCGTGCCAAGAGCCATCCGCATCAGTGTATAAATCATAAATCCAATGAGCTGTAATTTCCATAATAATCTCCTTATTCATCTTCATTAATTCCAATTTCATTTTTACTTACAAGAGTTTGGAGATGCGCGGAAAGACTCTTCGCGCGCATCTCTTTATAAAATTCGTTCGCATTCTGCACCTTATTATCAAGCCGCGCGAAAAGAAAAGACTTTAGTGGCCCGATATAAGTACAAGCATAACGAGCAAAATCTGCACGAGTAGCAGGAGAATGCGACATTATAGTAGAGAAAGCTAAGTCAGCAATATCAATTAAATGTTGCAACTGATGAATAACTTCATCAACAAAAGAACGAAATTCCGGATAATAGGCAATAAAATCATCAAGAGAATCATTTTGCCACATTTCCACAACTCGTAGAACAGTTAAAGCTCCATTACCACGCAGCTTATGTAGCCGCAAGTATTCGTCGCCTTTAACCTTTATACGCAGAACAGAACCATTTTCTTTTTGATTATACGCAGTAACTACATAGCCTTCTTCATCTACGCCCATCTTATGCGCGGCTTCAATACATTCTGCAAGAGAAGTATAATGAAAATGGCGCGGACGCTTAACCCAAGAAGAATTCCAAAATAAGAAATCTTCGATTCCCATTCCAGTATCTTCTTCCATATTCATCATCTTACGCATACCAAGAAAATAAATCGCAGCTTCATTGTAATGAATAACAATACGGTTCATCGGAGATACCATTTCAAACCAGTAGGTATACAAAGGAGATAGAGTAGAAAGAAATTCACCCCAAGAAACATGCTGCTGGATGATAGACTTAAAGATAGCACCAAAAGTAGTATCGCCGCATTCAGCCTTGAAAGCATCAATAGTTCCATTAGTAGAAATATGCCATTCATTCCGGTCATACCATACTTTAATAATAGAACCATCAATCTTTTCCTGTACGTCTACGCCAAGAGTCCAATCTATACGATTAGTAGAAGCATAAGATTCTCCATAGTTACCAAATTTATCCATTGCGCGGCAAATACAAAACCATTCACCCGCATCATTTTGACGAAAGATAGACCCGCGCGCTTCAATAACTTCAGGTAGGTTAAAATCAGACTGAATCATATTATACTTTAAGATATAATAATCTCCATCCTGCTTGGTTTCAATAAAATACGGAGCAACAGCTAATTTAGCTTGCCAATCCGAATTTTCATTCATAAACTTAGTCAAATACATATTGTTGTTGCTCCTTTCCTTTTATGTATATATTATAATATAATTTTATATTAAAGTCAAGGAGTAGGTTTATAGGATTTTTTATATAGTAAAAAATCTGGGAAATTAATCCCAGAAATGAAAATGAAATTAGGGGGGTTGGTTTAAGGGCTATAGAGTTTAAAAATAAAATTAAAACTTAATTGCGCGAATCAAAATGAAATTACCAACATTCATCATGTGGAGCCCAAATGTTGCCCCAAATAGCTTCTTCTTGCTTATCATAAAAATTTTGTAAAGTTTCTAAGTCATGCTGCTGCTCTAAAATTAATTTTCTAGCTTCAACAATCATTCTATCACAACCATGAATAAAATTTTTATGATATTCACAATTTTCGCAATCTTCTCTAATACAAGCTTCTAAACCTTTAATAACTCTATCAAATAAATCCTTAGTCATCTTCAATCACCGTATCATTCCAACAAACATTTAGACCGCTATTATTCGTAAATGTGCTAAAACCTAAATCATATAGCCAATCTCTAGTATCTTGACTAATAGTTGGTAGTACTGCAGAAAAACAACCTTTGTATGCCGCATTTAAAATTATCTCAGCAACAAATTCTCTTTCTCGTGCGGCAATAGCTTCGTGTGCAATTTTATTACATTGCTTCACATTTAACTCTACTTTCTCAAGCAGAACACCATTCATATCATAAGTATTTTCCATATCATTCACCATTCTATATAATGTTCAAAAAGAAGTGAAGCTTCACTAACTTTAAAGCCTTCTGCGCGCAAAGCTTCAATTTGTTCAGGGGTTAATTGCATATAACAACCATGACTGCCTCGTGAAGCACTTTTTTCAATAGCTTTAGCAACTGAGGGATAAGCATGCTCAATGTCTTTTGCTTCTTTAGTTAATTTTCTTATCTTATCAATAAATCTCATTACCAATTACTCTCCATTCCACTTATATAAAAATCATTTAATAGTTCAATTAAATATTTGGCTTCTTGATATGGCTTTTTATTAATATAATCAATCCAATAATTATACCATTCATTACTATAATTAAAATTCTTTTGGACTAATTGTAAATTTTTAATAAAGACTTGATAACTTTCAGAATCATAAATATGTTTTGATTTAATCGCGCGAATAACTTCAACTTGCATCATACAGGGATAATTCATATATTCTGTATAAAAAGAGCGCATAATAAGTTTTTCATCTTTCTTTAACTTAAAGCGTTCCATTTCTTCTTTACTTTCAAAATAATAATTGTAACGTATTATTTCAAAATTTTCTTCTTTACGAATAACCGATTCAGTACCTTTTTTCACTTAACTCAACCTCTCTTACTTTATATAAATATTATACACCAAAATTTCCTAAAAGTCAACAAACGGGTCCCCTTGGGGACCGGTGACTCAAAAAGCGCGAAGCGCTTTTTGAGGAACGGGAAGGGGGACATAAGGTTTTCGCGCGGTTGTAAGAAAAGGAAAAATATAGCATTTTAAGTATTTAATATATGGTACATCCTTGTTGTAAAGAAAAGAAGAGATATGAATTTCTAGTATGTATAAGGTTAAATATAGAGAAGAGATAAGGAAGTTGTGAATTTGGGAGGGAAGGGTTGGTTTTAAAGTGAGGAGAATTTTGGGGTGTAGAAATTATAGTAGTGCGCCAAATTTTAACTCTTGTCAAGTATCTAACTCTATAAAATTTTTATCGAAAAAAAATGAATCCGGGGTTCTAGAGAATCTCGGATAAAAATTTTTTCTGACAAAATTTTTACCCCACCTCTTATAAATAGGTGGGGTAAATTTCTCGTCAGCATTTTAGAAAAAGTCAAATACTTGACTGTAGTAATTTTTTATCGAAAAAAAATGAGTCCGGGGGTGTCTATATAGACCCCCGGACCCAAATTTTTTCGATTTTTCTACCTTTTAGAAATTATATGTCCATAATAAGCACCAGTTCCAACTTGTTCGATATTATAATTTTTAGAAATATCTTTTTTAAAAGAAGTCCATTTCTTAGGATAACCAATTTCTTGAATTAATTGTTCTTTATCTTCCTTTCCTAATTTACGGTTTAAATAATTATCTGGTATAATCCATTGAGTGTTTGCTATATCAGCTCTTACAGCTTGTTTTCTATTTAAACGTTTTTCATTAGCAGCCAATTGACTGTTATAATTATATTGTACTTGCCAATCTCCACGTTTTCTACCTGGGAATTGAATTTGTATATCCTTATTCCCACTATGTACAATTACAATTTGTACATTGTCGTCAATTAAATTCCAGCCTGTAGCATATGCTTCTGTGAGTATTATATCATCTATGTCATCTGGATACTTATGATTATGTTGCAAGTGATTGACAATGTCTAACTGATTATTTGTCATTGGCTTTAAGGCTCGTCTAGACCATAAACAAACAACTTTACGTCCTGTATTTTCTTGAATTTCGCGCGCAAATTGTTCACCTTGTTCTATTGTAGGAACAAATATTAAACGTTTGACTTCTGGATTTGCGCGAAGTAGGACGTGAATATCTGAGTACTCATATTTCTGAAATACTTCATAGGCTATTAGCTGTTCTTGAATTTGAATTTCATTTATATATGATTTTAAACGTGCCCATTTTTCTAAGTTATCCGCGGTTGCCGTTAAGCCAAACCACCACACTCCTTTCAGCTCTGCCCAGTGAAGTAAAGTGTCTATGGCTATATAGGAAAATGATTCTTGTGAAAGTATAAGACAAATAACTTCTCGTGAGCTTTCTGGATTGCGCTTCCATATATTAGCTTCGTCTATTCTCACATACTTGATTAAATTATGAATTTCGTCACAGCATATATAATCAAACATTTCAGCTACCAGTTCTCCACGCTTAACCATTGCGCCAAATTTTTGATAGTTTAATATATAGGGCTTATCCAGCTTCTCGCCCCACATTTGACATTCTTCGAGGGCTATTTTCTCTTCCTCACCCATTGTTGTGTCAATTAAAATAAGGCATCGCTGCGGCGCGACACCCAATTGTTTTGGTATAGTATTTATTGCCGCTGTGGTTTTACCTTGACCAGTTTGCGCGACAATTAGGTTCAAACGCCCGCGCTCGTAATTTGGGCACTCTAAATCAAGTGCTTCGGATAAATGTAATCCTTCTCTCATTTTTTTACACTCCTTTTTTGAAATTTTCTTTCAAAATTAAGGTATTTTTATTTATTTTTAAATTATTTTAAATTATTTTATCAAATTTCCAGCTTTTTTCTTGTTGACTATGAGAAAAATTTCCAGCTCCTTTTCCAGCTTATTTCCAGCTCCTTACGGGGAAAATATGCGCGCGAAAACTCAGCTTGAACACACAACTTCCCTCCCCTCTTTCTAATACTATTATAACATAATTTTATATCCAAGTCAAGAAGTAGGTTTTAGTATGGTAGCACTTTACTATGGTACTATGGTACCACTTTACCAGGGTGAAGTATTGTTAGGGGTTTGTAAATTAGAATGGCCGTTTAGTCTAATTTACGTAGGTTTAACTTGACTTCTTGCGTGGTCTGTGCTATACTTATATCATCAAATGAAAGGAGATTTCAGATATGCCTTATAAGATGATTAAATGCCCGAAGTGTGGAGTTGAGGGAAGTTTTGAGATTGTCGCGGATTCTGCGCTTGGTTGGAACTATAACTATAATTGTTATAGTAAGATAGTTTTCTGTACTTGTCAGAATTGTAATACTTCCTTCTCTGCGGAAGAACTTTACGACATTATCGGATATGATGAAGATAGTGTTAAGATTGTGGAGGTAGTATAATATGCGAAAGAATCATACTCATCGTGGATTTTATGTTAATCTGAAAAAGAAAAAAGTTACTGGAACTCTTTTGAAGGGTCGGACAGGGAAAAATATGAGTGTCCTTAAAATATATGAATACCGAGATTTTTTGTGGTATCTACATTTTAATGAATTTCAAGAGTATGGTTTGTTACTTCCTATCTATAGACTTCGTAAAAATTTGAAGTATCGAAAACCTATTATTAAAAGATGGGAAAAAGAATCGCGACACTTAAAGTGTCGTTTTATTTTTGTGTTAATTAAATTGTACGTACACTCTATTTTACCATACTTTAACTTGACATATTACATACTATCTGCTATAATTGATTTATCAAATGAAGGGAGCGCAAGCGAATGATTAGTGGAATTTTAACGGATATTTTGGGATATATTCTGTTTACAAGTTTTATTTTTTGTTTCTTTGGCGGCTGTGTTTACCTAATTATATATGGTGTTCGGCAATATTTAGAAGAAGAAGATGGGTTCTTTATTTTCGCAACTGTTATAGGATGTGTTGGCGCTATGATTGTTATAATTATCGTCTTAAAAGCTTTTGGACTATAATTGGAGGATATGTAATATGAAGAAAATTAGTTATAATGATGCTGCTTATATTTGCCGCTACAAAGAAAAGCATTTTTTTGAGAAGTATTTTTGTAATCATTATATTTGGATGAATAATCCAAATGAAGGAATAATAAAAAAAGATATGAAAATTTGGTTTTATATCTTAACATTTATTCCTATCTGTATTCTTCAATTTATTTGTCTCTTGTGGGATGGTGGTATAAAGCATTTTGAGATTCCTTCTATTAACATAATGGCTTATAACGTCACCGGACTAACTTCTGATAATGATGATACCACTATGTTTGGTAGGTTTAAGCAAGTATATAATAAATAGCGGCAAAACCGCTATTTTTTTAATTATATGTAAATTAGATGTCACGTGTAATCTAATTCACGCAATTTTAACTTGACTATTCTAACTTTATATGTTATACTTATTTCAACAGATGAAGGAAAACATCTCAAACCAGAAAGGCATTAGAATGTTTAAGTATGAGTGGGAAATTCAGGAAGCAAACAAAGAGTATCTCGAACAGAGACAAATGTGCTTGGATGCTTATCAATCCATAGCAGAATGGGTTGGAGAAAAAGAAATTCAAACCGAAGTTAAAGGCACTGATGAAAATATGTGCCGTTATATAGCCTTTGGTGACGTTGAACCGGAAATAGACGGTTACGAAAAAGGAATACTTTCAATTAATGCTCGTGTAGCTATTAAAAAGTATTATACTTTTATCGAAGGTCAAGGTTATATACGGACGAAAGAATCTAATTTCATTGACCGTAGCGATCGCGACAAGTTCGAGAAAAATAATATTGAATATCCTAAAACTTGCGGTCTTTACATGATAGGGCAGACGTTTGTTAATCCTATCACTAATGAAAAGTTTTATTGGATTAAGGTTGGAGAAGCGCAAAATCTGGCACGTCGTAGACATGATTACAATTCTATGACCGCTATGATTTGGGATATTGGATATTATACTAAAGATGATTTGACTGAATCTGAATGTCACGATAAATTGAAAGATATTGCCCTTCATCGTCATGCGGACGAATGGTTTTCTGTATCGCGCGAAAACTATTTGAAAATTTGCGAACAGGGCTTTGAATGGTTCAAAGAGGATGAATAATCCTCTTTTTTAATTTAGTGTAAATTAGACTATACGTATTGTTTAATTTACATTCGCTTAAAATTAAGGCGCTTTCGCGCCTTAATCTTTCATTTCCTGAATATCTTCATCCCTTGTGTAAACAAGAACTTCCGTCCATCCCCAAGTTTTATTGCATTTAGGGCAAGTTCCATAACCAATATCATAATATGCGTGATTATGGTATTCGGTATCTACTACATCCTCAAAAGTAACTGTTTCGCCGCAATTAGGACATTTCAAATTAATCGACTTCCTTTATATCAGTTTCGTCACTATAGATATAATTGACTTCATTCTGATAGGTACGTCCGCAAGTGGGACAGTGCCAAGTGTTGAATTGCGTCATAGTGGATGAACCACCAAAGTCCTGATAGGTTTCAATCTCAACAAGCTCAAGTTCAGTATCGCAATGAGGGCAAATGTAATCCATAATTATATATATTCCTTTCTTAAATTTTAGCTATTCTATAATCGGGGCAATCTTGTTTATGTAATTTACATAAACGGTTATATGCTTCTTCATAAGAAGGCCAAGCCCATTTATAATTATCATCCGCTGGCGTCCAAAAACTTCCACACATATCAACCCAAAGGATTTGAATTTGATACATAAAATTGCTCCCCTTTCGTTTTCTTGAATATATTATAGCATGAGATGGAATGAAAGTCAAGTTAATTTTCTGATATTTTCTATTTTTTCTTCAATCTGATATGAAACATATAGTTCTTTTTCAGAACGTATTTTCTTAATATATGCTTCTGCCTCGTCTTTGGTGTCAAAAGTTGCTATCAAAGTGTAAGTATCGCGGAAACCTTGACCGCCATAAACAACCTTATACACATGGTAATACATATCGGCTATAATTCTCATTGACTTTCTCCTTTGCTTTTCTTGAATATAGTATATCATAGAAATACTTTGAAGTCAAGTTAATTATTAATTAATTAAAATGTACGTACCATTTAATTTACATTTGCTTAAAAAGAAAAGGGCTTACGCCCTTTTCTTAACAGTGAGGACAATGAAGGCAATCATCACGGCATCCATAACAATAATCATCATCATCATAGTCATCATCATAGTCATCATCATCGTCGTCCTCGTCGTCCCAATCGTCGTCCTCGTCCTCGTCGTCATCCCAATAATCCTCGTCCTCGTCATAATCGACGGTCAGAAGGTCAGGATTCAGAGGACAACCATTGAGATTAACCATATAGCCCTCGTCATTTGCCGCGTCAATCGCGGAAATGATGTCGGTCAGAAGGCGGTCAGAATCAGCCTTGCGGGAATTGCGAATCGCATCATCCACCGCGTCACGCAGGGCAACCAGGGTCTTGATAGGCATATCAGTCAGAACCACGCCGCCGTTGATGGAAGTGCCGCACTTGATGTTAGAGTTCATATTCATATTGAATCCTTTCTCACTTGGGTTTGTTAAGTGTTTTCCTTCACTTGATGTTATTATTATATCAGATGGAGTGGAGTTTGTCAAGTTAAGAGTTTGTTACTGTCTGCTTACCCACGCGGTAAGCATATCTACCGCGCAGCCAAAACCAACTGGAATTGCCCATACCGCCCAATGATGGGGAACTTTACCCATCGTCCAAAGAATGAACACAATCGCACCAGTTACCTTAAACAAATTGATGTTTCTTGCTTGCATCTTAAATTTCCTTTGGTTTGAAGTGTTGTCCTTCACTTGATGTATATATTATAGCATGGGTTTGGCTATTTGTCAAATTAAGAGTTGGTAAATTAAAATTGACGTATGCTTTAATTAAATAGCACTTAACGTGCTACTTAATAAAGGTATCAATATCTGTTACTATTCGCGCGGAAACATAATGTTTCTTACAAGTTAAGGTTTCATAGAAAGCCATATCTTTTTCATAGTTCTTATCAAAATCTAATATGGCATTCATGTTAGCTTGTATGGGATTAATATTGTATCTAAACTCCAAACGATTACGCCATGCTTTTGCGTTCTGTTCGGGAATGAGAAGTTCAAATTCAATATTCTGCTCCATAAGTCGGTTAATAACTGCTTGATGCGCGGAAATAAAGACATTGTATCCCGCAACACTAAGGTTATGAGCTAAAGCAACATAAAGATATTCCCATTTGTCTTTCTTGACAAAGTTAGAAGAATCTAAATCTATGGTAGTGTCAGGATTGTTACGACAATAGGTAGACTTTCCACAACCTTGATAGCCACAATAAATCATACAATATCGCCCCTTTCATTATCTATTATACACATTTAGGGGCAAATTGTCAAGTTAAACTTATGTAAATTAGAATCTACGTTAGGTGTAATTTACATAAACTTAAAAAGAAGGAGGATTACTCCTCCTCCTTCTCCTTGGCTTCCTTTTCGGCCTTGGCCTTGGCCTTTTCGCGCTTGGCCTTGTCCTTAGCGGCCTTTTCGGCACGCTCGGCGGCCTTCGCGGCCTTCTTAGCCTGCTTGTCCTCATAGTCCGCAATCTCAGCGGCCATGAGTTCGGCGGCGGTCATGTCCTCGCGTTCCTCGGCCACGATGACGCCGATGCGGGCGTAGCGTTCCACGCCGTTGGAATCGGTCACAAGGCAACCGTACTGGCGGTCGTTAATCTTGTGAATACCTTCGACCTCGGAAATGTGCAGGGTGTTGAAGATAACGGTGCGGATGTTGGAATCGACAAGAGCCTTAGAAATCTTCGCCATAGTAGGAAAATCCTTTCTGGTTTTTTAGTGTTTTCCTTCACTTGATGTATTCATTATAGCACGTTGTGTGCCTAATGTCAAGTTAAAAGTTTGTTACAAGAGCGTGGGTCTTACTGCGAATTTCGCGTAGCGCTCCGCGGTTATCGGCTTACTGCCCTCGCCCTTGGAACAATTATATTATAGCAGAAAATCCCACATAAGTCAAGTTAAAACATAGTAAATTACATTTGACGTTCTATCTAATTTACACTTGCTTAACAAGAAAAGACCCTTGCGGGTCTTAACTTAATATTTACAATCCAGTCCGGCATATTCGGCAAGCCGCCTCATGCGATTGACTAATCCTACGCAATAGGTAGACAAGGCTTTTTCCTGCTCTGCTGCTTCATCCTGTTTTGCGTCAACATAGCAAGCCATAGCATAATAAACGGTTTCACATTCGCGCTTGTCTGCCTTTTTCCTTCTCATACAAAATTCATCAGTAGCGCCCAAGTCACGAAAAGGGAAAAACTTAATGCCTGGCGTTATGGCGTGGCGCTGTGCTATCTTGTGAAGTATGTAAGATTCAATGATAGCATCGTCAAGCGCGGTATGGCTTTCTTCAAAGTCGTATACATCGCAAAGGTATCTAAAAGTCGATTCGGCGGAAGTTTTGAAAAATGTTCCCGAATTAGTCAAAAGGCCATTTTCCAAACACTTGTTTTTATAGTTCACATTGTTTAACAAATGCGTTGTGGCAAGTCCCCACAAATCAAACATGGAATAAGTGTTGCCACGAAAACGAAAAATTTCCGCTTCAAAGTCGGGGTTACGCTGGTTTTTTTCGCCTTCCGCAATTCGCGCCGCACTTGCGCGTTGTATCTGTTCCCATTCATTATAGTTAGGACTATACAATTCCCGAATGTAAAGTTCAGTAAAAGGAATAGCCTTTTTGAAGTCGAACATTGCGTTAAATGCGCCGATTCCATCCACCGAGGACATATCAGAAATGAAAATTTCCATAACTTCATCCCACGGTTTTATGCTGGTTTCGCCCTCTTTAAGCATATTAAGGTAAATCGGGCGTTTTTCCGCATAATACGCGGTATTGAAAATGGCAGGAACGGCGAAAGTTTCCGCAATCAGAAATTGCTTGCGCTCATAGATATTTCCTGCGCGGTCACAGATAGTCCAGCCAATGTCATAAATCAAAGGTTTGGCAATGGCTATGCGCTTTTTGCGCTCAGGGTCGCCATTTGTGATTTCATCCGCAAAGGGCAAAGTTGCCGTTTCCGTATCGACTACCATAAATTTCAATTTCTTCATAAAAAGCCCTTTCTGGTTTGTCGTTGTTTTCCTTCAACTGTAAGTATATTATAGCACACCCACCGTAGAATTGCAAGTTAAACTTTTGTAAATTAGACCTAACGTTCTATCTAATTTACATTAGCTTAAAAAAGAAATTAACCCTTGCGGGTTAATTCTTTTCGCGGATTGAATTAAGATGCTGCTGGTATTCCTTTTTGAAATTCTTTGCCGCTTCGTCCTTCGGCGTTGAATTACCAAAGGCAAGATACTGATAAATAAGACCGTTGTTAGTAACTTCACAAGTTATATAAGACTTATCGGGGTCGTTTTTAAGGCGAACGGTTACAACGTGGGTATGGCCTTTATAAACCTTTTCCATATACAGACGTTCAACGCAATTCCTTTGCGCTTCGCCCTCTTTGTGGAAATCCTCTTTTGTCAACAAGGGCTTGACAACAAAAGTATCATTTTCATAATAAAGCCATTCTTTATCATTATACTTTGCCAGTTCTTCGTTATAATGCGCATCCCTATATTCTTTTTCAAGATATTTAAGAACGGCATATTTAGTCAAAAAGTTCTTTTCGACTTCTACTTTACCAAACATTTTCATAGAAGTCTTGTAATACCAAGCTAACATATCCCTAATATAGCTTGCCTGATTATAACCTTCATACATTGCTTCCATGTGTTCACTAATAACACGATTCAAAGCAGTTTTAATATAATCAACAGGGAAATCAGCATTAAGCAAGGAAGAAAAAACTTCTTTCGCCCAATCAGGCAAAGTATTAACGTACTGTTCATACTGTATCATGATAAGATACTTGTTAATTCTATAAGCATCATAATAATCATTGCAGTTTTCCTTAACATAATCTACAACCTTTTTAGTAAGGTTAAGTTTATTGTTAAGAGTTTCGGGTTCACTCGGAAACAGGCCCAAGCTCAAAAGCTGCTCAAAACGCGCGCCCTTTTCTTCATTATAAGCGGGGTCGTAAGAATGGGTAAACCTATTGCGATACCAATAAATGGCATAGCCCAACAAACCTTCCCTACGCCAAGTGGGCAAATTGTTAAAGGTAAAACACTTGGGAACACCCCTGACAGGCTTGCCAGACTTGCCGATAAACTGCCCGGTGGTAATATCCCACGCGCCGACCTTCAAAGAGCAATCATAAGCTACGATAAAATTACGTTCCTTAACAAAATTCATTCTTAATCCCTTTCTGGTTTGTGTTGTTTTCCTTCAACTTTGTGAGTATATTATACACCCGATATGGCTATTTGTCAATGCTTTTTTGTGTTAAGTATATATAAATTACACTATACGTTTAGTCTAATTAACATTCGCTAAAAGAAAAGCGCCCCGAAGGGCGCTGGATTAGGTGCGGCGGGAGTAGGTGTTATTGCCGCCATTATCGGGGCGATGAACCTCAACCTCGTCCTGCCAGAGGTTAAGCATACCATACCGCATCTTGCTTGCGGTGAAGGTGTCGGGCATATCGGCACTGACGGCATCCCAAAGGTCCTTCACGGTCATCGGCTTGTCCCACGCGGCGCAAGCCATCAGGGCATCGTGCGCGGCGTTATACAGTTCAGTATTAGCCCGCGACTTTGCGGTGGTACGCTCCCACTCGGCGTTGACTTCATCACGAAGCACAGACAGGTCAACAGTGTTGTCGCCGTTCAGGTAGTTCTTCATCATCTCAAGAGTAGACTTCTTCATAGGGCATTAATTCCTTTCTCGTTTGTAGGGTGTCGTTCCCTTTGATGTATTTATTATAGCACTGATTGGCTATAATGTTAAGTTAAGAGTTCGTTAAAGGGGTTCGTGCGTTCCTCAAGGTTTAACCTTGCTTCTCTGTTTAACAGAGTGACATACTATTGCGACTTTCAACCGCCGCCCCACGGGTCTGTGGCTCAGAACCCCTTTAACATCTTTATTATACCACGATTTCCAAACTTTGTCAAGTTAAGATTTCGTGACGCCGTTTTTACGTGGGCTTTCTTATTAAAGTAGCACACCACTACAGGCAGCGGCCCTGTCTGGTGAGGGTGGCGGGAATCGAACCCGCGGTACCTTCGCCCTCTTGACAGTAACAGTATATCAAAAATTGAACTAAAAGTCAAGTAATTTTTATGTAAACTAAAATGTACGTGCGATTTAATTAACAAATAATTTATCAAATGAATAATCCTTAAAATATTTAGAATTATTATTTTGATTATTTAACGGTTCTCTAATTCTTAATCTAATTTGCTTTTTATCTCCAATATCTTCTATTGGAACAATTGCGATTAAATCATAAGTTTGATTTACAAAAACGAAATAATCTACCTCTCCAATATAAGTAGATAAGTTTTTATTTGTGGTATGATTTGTAGAACTACGAGTATAACAACAAATAGCACCATTTTGTTCTTCATTACAAGTTTTAACTTGTATTCTATTGAATTTACCATTAAATTCTGCTATCATATCATAGCGTTCATTATCTCCCCAAGGAATACAAACAGGAATATTATATTTTTGAAATTCATATAGTGCTTTTGCTTCCGATAATTGGCCTTTTGTTTTAGTATTCATATTATCACTCCTATGATAAATAAAATTAAGGGCTGGCGTAGGAGCGCCTTATCTCATTAGTCGCGAACTAATGCTACCCCTGATGGTGGGGATAGTGGGAGTCGGACCCACCGTACCGAAATTAAAAGTTTCGTGCCATACCGCTTGGCTATATCCCCATACCACTTGGCTACACCCTCATAAGTTTTGGGAGTTCCTTTCCTCTCCCTCAACTGTAATTATTATAGCAGAATTAGAATGAAATGTCAAGTATTGGGATAGTTAAGATTTGGAAAATTAGAAATTACGGGATTTCTAATTAAAATGAAATTAACAGAAAAAAGTATTGACAAGGAAATGAAATTCTGCTATAATAATAACTGTCAAGAGGACAAGGAAAAGTCCTAAAAACCAGAAAGGATTTCAACTTATGGCTATGACTGCTGCTGAAATGAAGGCTACTGCTCGTCAGGCAACTATCGCGGCTATTATGCCGTCCCTCCAGGAAAACAACGCAATTAAGTTTGCGGACGGTTCCTTCGCTATCCTTCAGAATGTTGAAGGTCAGGATATTTGGACGGAAGTAACCGTCAAGTCCAAGGCTTACAAGGATACCAAGGTATCCAAGGCGTTCAATCCGCGCGAAGCGGCGCAGGCGTGGGAAGCCGAACGTCAGATTAAGGCAGATAATAAGGCTGCCAAAGAAGCCGAAAAGGCGGCGAAGAAGGCGTAAGCCTTCTTCTTTTAATTTATTGTAAATTAGGTTGAACGTATAATATAATTTACATATAGTTAAAATAATAAGGATTAAATCCTTATTATCATTCTTTCTTTTTCTTTACTATAACGATAAGATTTTACTTCTTTATATTTAAGTTTGTCAGGAATTTCACTAACTAAACCAACGTATAAAGCGCGACTGGTGTTAGGGTTCCAAATAATTACACGATTAACAATAACTTTGGTTTGTGCTGCGCGGATTAATCCTGCTACAATCATTATTTATCTCCTTTCATAGCTTCACGACAAATCTGCTTCCCTTCTTTACGTTCTTGTTTTTTATTTTTCTTCTTTGCGGGCATCACAGAAGGGCGATAGCCACACCAAGTTTCACGGTTCTGATTTTTCTTTTCCATTATATTCCCTCTCTTTCTATAAATAGTATATACTATTTTCTTCAATAAGTCAAGTTAATTATTTGTAATATAGATTAAACGTACAGTGTAATTAACATAGAAATAAAGTGACGGTTAAACCGTCACTTCGTGGGGCAGGAACTGATTGTTATCGTCTTTTTCTTCTTCTTCAGGGTCAGGTGCGTGAATCATAGCCTGAAGCCCTTCGGTGTTGAGTTTCTTAATCGTCTTTTTCGCGGCGCGCTTGCGCTCCTTTTCTGCTGCTTCGCGCTCGGCCTTTTCCTTGCGCTTTGCTGCTTTGTCAGCCTTATCGGCCTTGACAAGTTCCCATTCATCATGGGCTGCGTAACCGTCATAGGCATCATAACCGCCGTCACCATTGCGGGAGCCGCGCGGAATAGATACCTTAATCAGCGCAAACTTTTCATTGCCTTCGGCATCGACAACAGGCATAGCGAGTTCGCTTGCGCTAACATCCATCACATCAGCGTCGTAGTGTTCAGACAGAGCGGCGGTCAGAACGGCAAGAACATCATTGCGAATCGCGGTTTCCAGTGCTGCTTGTGTCATAGCATTTCCTTTCTGGTTTAGTGTTGTCCTTCACTTTGTAGGTATATTATAGCAGATTTGAGAGGAGAAGTCAAGTTAAATAATTGTTACGATAATTGCGGAAACAATCAAAATGTCAACGGCAAGAACCAAATAGATAAACATTTTGTTTCTCCTTTCATTTTCTATAAATATTATAGCATAAATTCTGTTGCTTGTCAAGTAAATTTTTTGTTAAATACATACGACGTATAATTTAATTAACTTGAAATTAAAAAAGGCGGTTATCCCGTCTTTATCATTTGTGAAAGAATTTCAAAAATCTTTTCCGGTTCATAAGCTCCATTTCCCCACGCTGTGCGGTTTCTTTCTTCATCATCAAAAAGAATCCCGCCGCCTGTTACTGTGAGTTTATTTGTGCCATAACGTTCAATTTTAATATAATCAAAATTAACGGAAGGCAAATGTTTTGCTAACCAGTAAAATTTTGCGATACTGATTTTAACCAAAAAATCGTCCGAGCCGTGTTTAGAACCCCATGAAATAATACCGATTTCATGGCCTTGGGTTTGTAGTTTGTTAAGATAACGAGCAAGCAAACTCATGTTAATAAGAGGTTTTGCCGCATTATAAGGCGTGGTATCTTCATTTTGAAGATAATTCAACCAACCTTCAACGCCGTAAAAATCCGCAATAGTTCCATCCATATCCAACCAAATCTTCATAACACAAAACCCCTCTCATTTGATGTATTAAGTATAACATATATGGATTAAGAAGTCAAGTTAAATGTTTGTTATTTAGATTGGACGTTTAACCTAATTTACATATAATTAAAGTGGATTATTCATCCACTTTAACCCATTCCATTGTGCGTGTATCATATCTAAACAGACCGACCGCGCAACTAAAATCTTCATTATATATACATGCGCTGATATTTTCACGAATAAACTCTGTTTCATCATCTGTGAAACTACCATTTCTTCGACAAAAGACACAACAACCATAGGCATCATCAAGCCATTTTATCCAATCTTCAACATCAGGAGAAGAGCCAGGAGGAAGAATTTCTTCCATATTTTTATCATAGAAAGAAATTTTATTAGCAATACTTAATGCTAAACCATAACCGATATTTTCATACTGTATACACGCATGGTAGTTATCAAATTCTTTATCATCATAAGCATAATACATAGTAACCTCGCGCATAATTTATATCCTCTTTCATTTGATGTATATATTATATGCCATTTAGAATAAAATGTCAAGTTAAAATATTATTATATAAAAGAGACGTATAGTTTAATTAACATTTATATAATAAAAAACGCGGTTATTGTTCCGCGTTATAGAATACCAGTAAATCAATAGCATTATTGATTTCAGTTATTGCTTTATTAAGACTTCGCTTGGCTTCGGTTTCGTAATGTCCCGCGTCTTGCGTTATAATATCATCAATAGTCATATCACAATAGTCTCGTGCGCGAATAAGAAGTTCAATATCATATTTCATATTATTTATTCTCCTTCCATTTTTCATATACTCTTACAAGTTGGTCTGCTGTAGCTAAAAGAGAATAGACATCTATTGCGTCTTGACTATTACCTTCAAAATCACTTGACAGCTCATTTTCCAGCTGATATAGTGTACGAATAGTAGCTTTCAGCTTTTCCAGCTGTTCAGTAGTAAGTTTCTTCATATCCAGCTCCAGCTCCTCTCTTTTTTCTATATATATTATACCAGCTTCCAGCTCAGAAGTCAAGTTAATAATAGGTTAAGTTCAGCTAAAATTAGGTAGCACTAACAGACCCGATACACGGGCCGCTTTACTTAATTTTAACAGCATCTTAACCAAAAATCAATCACTCCTTAACACAGTCATAACAATTCACCTTCTTTCCTATAATATTCCACCATTATTAATTATACCAAATTTCGCAAGGGTTGTCAAGTTAAATGTTCGTAAATTAGAGTAGCCGGATAGTCTAATTTACATTAGCTTAAAAAAGAATAGGCCATTGGCCTATTCCCAATCTTCATCAAAATTTAACATTTCCAAATCTTCATCGAAGAAGAGTTCCATGGCCTCTTCAAGTTCCTTAACGCCATCTTCATCAAAGATGTGGTTAATTCTGTCCATGTCGCGGGCCATGTGGTAAATCATGCGCCATGCGGTCTTAATGTTCTTTTTACGTCCATCTCTGAACCAATAGTCGTCGGCGTCAAAGTCCCACATGTTGATTTCAAACATGCCATTGTCGTAAATGTAACCATAAACCAAAACGTGGCGAATCTGAATCTGGAAAAACATTGTAAAATCTCCTCTCATGTTGTCGTTATTGTTGAACCGTTTTTTATTTTATTATACCACAAAAAAATGATTTGTCAATAGTTTTTCTATGTTAAAATTACGTATATTAGAATATCCGGATATTCTAATTAACATAAAAATAAAAGAAGGCAGGCGCCTTCTTTTAATCCTCATAGGTGTCAGTGCCTGCCTGCCGGATTGCCCACCGCTTTGCGCCGGCGATAGTTTTGAATCCTTTGCCAAGTCGCCAGCCCCAAGTACCACCTTCACCAACGTGATACTTGCCATCAGGCATCGGGGTGTCATCCCAAGTATAGTAATGTTCGCGATTGCCGACTGTGTTCATGTGAGTTACCTCCTTCATTTGATGATTTATTATAACATGGATAGGGGTATATTGTCAAGTTAAAAGTGCGTAAATTAGATGATACGTATCTTCTAATTTACATATAGTCAACATAAAAGGGGATTAACCCCTTATATGTTGCGAATTGAAAGCGGCAACAATCTCCCGAATTGTGTCGTTTTCGTTAAGAAGCGCCAAAGTACAAAATACAACTTCGGGGTTCTCGATGTAAATGATATACGCGCCCAAAGCGGCGTTAAAGTCGTTTGTATATTCTACTTTGACTTCTTCTTCTTTGGTGTACATGGTAACAAACTTGGTGGTAATGCTGTACTTTTTCATGGTATTAACTCCCTTCATTTGATGATTTATTATAGCATGAATTGACGCAGTTTGTCAAGTTAATTGTGCGTAAATTAGATAGTACGGTTATTCTAATTTACATGGAATTAAAAGAAGGGATTAAATCCCCTCTTTGAAAGTCGTGACTTCGATATACATGAAATTTGCTTCGTTGGTATCGGGGTCACGATAGTAAATAACTGTAACTGTGTCACCATAATCAAATCCTTCACACAGGTAGCCACAAATCGAAAGACGATTCATAGCAGCGGCGATAGCATGGTTCATGGTATCGCGGGCGGCGATGATTTCACTGTTCTCATGGATAACGAAAATGCTCTTCATAGGTTTATACCCCCTTCATTTGATGGATATATTATACCATTTTTCAGTGTTAAAAAACAAGCAATTGGAAGTTAAACGTTAGTAAATTAGAATCTACGTTTATTCTAATTTACATATACTTAATAAAGAAGTGGAGGATTAATCCTCCACGTAAAATCGCGGGTAGCGACCGACCTCGCTGTTATTACAGTTATAATAACAAAATTCGTTGTAGAAATTGTTAAAATTGCGGAACATCCAACCGGGTTTCATGTGGACAGCGAATTGCGAATCAGGACGCATATTCGCGGGTACAATGATGAACGGCTTTTTTTGTTCGTAGAGTTTACGGGCCTGCACTTTGTTAATCTGTTTCATGGGATTGCCTCCTCTCAATTTCTGTATATATTATAATACATAAAAAGCTATATGTCAAGTTAAACATTTGTAAATTAGACTGGCCGTATAGTCTAATTTACATACAGATAATAAAATGGGCTTGCGCCCATTAGGTTTCAAGTTCGGCTTCGGTGATAACAATTGTGCCGGTTTCGGTTGTGCTTTCAGAGTACAAGCGCGGGACAAAGACTTTGTATTCGATGGTAGTGTAGCCTTCGCCATAGGCGAAGTCAGTTACTTCATAGTTGGCATGGTGCGCGTATTGGATAGCGTTTTTGATGGCGCTGTCCATATCTTTGCAGATGACAACAACATCGGCCTCGCGGTTATCATAGACGACATACAGGAACTTACTCATGGTAGTTACCTCCTTCATTTGATGTCTTATTATACCATTTTCAATGTTAAGAAGTAAGCATGATATGATTAAACGTTTGTAAATTAGATTCTACGGTTACTCTAATTTACATTGGTATAATAAAAGCCGCGCGGTTAGCTACTCCGCGCGGTTGGCTCGTTCGCGGTCAGTGCGCCACTTCTGCCGCGGGTCAGTTCACTTACGTTACGCGGGATTATGCTACAACTGCCACGTTGCACATTGTCCCTTGCTCTAATAGGGTGGATTCATTGTCAAGCACCTCAAACACTATTGCAGGACATTTAATGACGATGGAGGAACGGCTGACTACTGCGGTGGCTCGTTCATTCTTTATCTCCCCTTTCGACAAGTCTATTATAACATGAGATATGGGATGTGTCAAGTTAAACGTTTGTTAATTAGATAATTTGTTTTGGGAAATGAAATAGGATTTTATTTGTAAATAATATGTTAATTTTGGGAAAAGAAATATAAAATGAAATTGGAAAAAGTTAAAGGAAAGTAAAATAAAATTGACGTTGAGTGTAATTTACATAATATTAAAATGAAATTGCGGTTTCCCGCAATTTACCATGTACACATTACTTTTAACATTCCATTGTCTATTTTAATTACGGTCGAAAAACCAAGTTCTTCTAATTCTGATTTTAGACCTATTTTCAAATAATTTTGTGATTCTTCTGAAACAAGTCCCATACACAGCAGATTAAAATCATCGGCTGCGCTTTGATAGCCGGCATTAGCTGCGGCAAAATTTGCTTCGTTCATTTTATATAATACCGCAGGAACAAAATCGTTTTTAATACGATTGTATTCGGCAAGACGAGCATCAGAGGAAACCTTGCGAAGAGTAGCGGCATTGTAGATAGGCGTCATATTTATAATCTCCTTTGCTTTTCTTGTATATAGTATATCATATATATAAAAGGGCGTCAAGTTAAATGATTATTAATTAGACTATACGTTCAATGTAATTTACAGAAAAGCAAAATAAAACGCGGTTGCCCGCGTTAAGGTTTCTTTGTACAAAGAATAACTTTGGAGTAGTGAGTGAGATATGTAATACCGTTCATTGTAAACTGAACGACATCAGATTCGTCAAAGTCGCGCCATGACGTTACTGTGCCTTCAATAAGTTCGCCGTTGCCGAGTTCAAGAATTGCGTGGGTAAAAGTCTGGGTTGTGTCCCAACCAACTTGGCGATTGCCAACTCGGCAAGCAGTCAGCGCGAGAGCAAGGGAGAGAATGAGAACCACACAAATAATCTTCTTCATTTTGGGATACCGTTCCTTTCTTTTTTCTTGAATTTATTATAGCATAATTATTTTGAAATGTCAAGTTAAAAGGTTGTTAAATAGAATTGACGTTTGATGTAATTTACAATTGTTTAACTTGACATTTCGGGATTGCTATGTTATAATGATTACAGAAATTAAGAGAGCGAGGTAATTTGAAATGAAAAGAAAGTGCTACGTTGTTGAAATGAACTCCGCGCTGGATGGTCTGTTTGAACAGTTGGATGATTACGGTTTTGATTATGAATGTGAAGAGCATTGGCCCGCGCCCGGTTATATAGAAATTTACGTGCTGTATTATCCTCATGAGATTCGGGACTTGGAAAATATTTTCGCGCCGTATGTTTAACATACGGTTTTATTTTGAAATTATGTTAATTAGAGGATACGTAGTATCTAATTTACATTGAATTAAAATTATGGGATACATCAAAAGATGTATCCCTGCATCATTTCATCAAATTCTGAAAATGAAATGCCGTTTTCGTCGGGGTCAAGAATGTTCGCCTGATAGTCCCAATAAATACGCACCTGTTCCTCAGAAGTCAGATTTTCCCACTCCATACGGGATACCTCGCTTTCGTTTGTTTGCAAGATTATTATAGCAAAAATAAAATGAAATGTCAAGTTAAATGATTATTAATTAGATTATACGTGCGGTCTAATTAACAGGAATTTAAAATAAAATTGCGAAACTTTTTATGTTTCGCAATTTGAAATTGAAATTAAGGAATTAATATTTCCTTAACATCCCATTTCATTCCCGTGCAATGCGTGCGCCAATTTGCCGCATTTTGTGCCTCTTCGCGCGTGCGATAGTAGGAAGAACCTTGAAAACCACCACAATAGATTGCATACACTGTCATTTTAGGAAAATCCCCTTTCGTTTGTTTCTGAAATTATTATATCATTTTTGAAATGAAATGTCAAGTTATTTTTATGTAAAATAGAACTTACGTTTAATATAATTTACATAAATTTAATTTGGGTTAGTTTTGGGATTGTCTAAATATTGTCATAATAAAAACTTTAAAAAGGGTTTGATTTTGAAATTAGTTTATGATATAATATATATAGAAAAGCAAGGGAGGTTTTGGGATATGCGCGCGAAAGACTATAAGAAAAGGAATAGTTTTTCATATAAAATTAAAATGTGGTTTTATCGGCTGACTTTTCGGGATGTTATGTCTACCAGTAAAATTGTTATTATTTCTATAATAAATTTTATAATGGCGGTTTTAGGATTCTTAATCCTCTTTTTTGGCCCGTCATTTCTTTAAGAAAATGAAATGAAATTAGGGTGTGAGGTTTCGGGAATGTAAATTATATCATACGTATTTTATAATTAACAAAAATAAAATAAAATAAAAGGTTGGAATTACTTCCAACCTTCCATATATCCTGCGTATCGAATCATAACAATTTCATCATCGTAAATGGTAGGCGTGTCACGTTCTTCCATTATCGCGGCGACAATATCACCGCAGTCGAAATCTTCGATTCCTTGCCATATCCATTCATTGCCATTGAAGTCTACGAGAACCATAAAGTTCTGTTCGTAGTTAATTAAGTCAACTACGAAAGCTTGAGGATACTGTTCTGCGCTGGCACAAGCCACAATTCCCATAAAGATAGCACAAGCAACAACGATACACCAAACAATAACAAACTTCTTCATACTATATACTCCCTTCATTTGATGGTATAAGTATAACATATATATAGTATGATGTCAAGTTAAACTACTGTAAATTAGATAATACGTTTACTCTAATTAACATAGAGTTATCGCGGATTTAACCTCCGCGATAATTTGGATGAACTCGTTCGTATGCACTAACTTTTCTAAAACTGTTATATTCTTGTTGCGTTATCTCTTTGCCGAATATAACCATTTTAGTGTGCTTAACACTTGGCATTTTTCGCGCTTTGTCGCAAGCCTCAAGCAAATTATTTGCTTTGAAAACAAACTTAATTTCAGTGCTTCGACCTGTTCCGCAATGTCCACGATGACAAACGACTTCAAAGTATTTCATGGTTGTTACTCCCTTCTTTTATTCTGGTTATATTATAACATAGTTCTTGACCTTTGTCAAGTTATGTTTATGTTAATTAGGTTGGACGTTTAATGTAATTTACATTAGCTTAATTTCCAGTTCCAGCTTTCCAGCTCCATATAAATGTTAAGTTTATGTTAAAGTTTCCAGCTCCAATGTTAATTTTATGTTAATTAGAATGCGGCTTCCAGCTCTCAGTTCCAGCTCCCAGCTCGCGGCCGCGCCGGAGCCGAGGAACTTCCAGCTCCACGCAAATTTCCAGCTCCCCACCGGCACGCCGACCGGAGCCGAGGCAGGCCAAGGGCGCCCGCGCGAACCGAGCAAATTTACGCATAATTCATATTCTCTTAACATAGCTTTAACAAACCTCGCTTCTGAGGGCATATTCCCCCATCCTCTATATTATAGCAGATAAATGTTAATTGTCAAGGTAGTTTATGTTAAAAGTATGTGAATTAGATTAAATTTAACAAAGTTAAGCTGACGTAAATTAGACTGCCCGGATAGTCTAATTTACACAGGCTTAATGTTAGTGGTGACTAACTACTATGTTAAAAAAAAGAAAAGAGGGCGTTAAGCCCTCTTTTCGTGGTGGCGCTCGATGTAGCGCAGGCTGTGCAGGCAATCTTTGACGGCCTCGCGCGCGGTCTCCGCTACCCACAAAAACGTGGTCTTGACTTCCCACTCGGTCAGGTCAGTAACCTCGATGGTCCATCCCATCGCGGTCTTATTCATCGAAAGTTCAAAGTGTCCGCTCGCGCTGTCGTTGCCGTGGTCGAAAGTGTAATGGTTGGCGCTGATCTTCTGGATGTAAAGGTTCTTCATGATTGTCTCCTCCTTAATTTTAGGTCGTGGGAGGGCTTGCGCCCTCCCGATTATTCGCGGTAGTCGTCGCGGCCGCCGTTCTTTTTGACGGCCCAGTTCTTTGCGCCTCGGGCAGTTTTGTAGACGCCCTTGTGTTCCCAGTGGTACTGGGTGCCCTCGCCCACGTGGTACTTGCCATCGCGGTCAGGCTCGGTGTCGTAGGTGTAATAGTGGTATTTGCTGCCGGTGTAGCCTGCCTTCATCATTGTAACTTCCTCCTCTCAGGGACGGGCATTAAGCCCGTCCCGTGCTCCTCAAGTATTCCTGCCAGACTCGCTCCACCTCGGCGAGGTAGTCATTGACTACCTTGCCGGTGAAGCGCTGAGCTGCGTAGTACAACTCGCGCAGGTCGTAGTGGTGGAACGCTTCCAACACGTCCCTGCCCTCGTCGGACTGGTTCAGATCGTAGTCCCTCAGGCTGGGAGTCAAGTCCTCGGGATGGCCGTAGTAGACCATGACCGCGAGGCGCTTCTCGGGTTCGAACTCGACGTGGCCGAAGCCGCAGTTCTCAGCCTCGGTATCGAGGTCGAAGTTCATGGAAAACTGGGCCATGCAGAACTGCTCGTCAAAGAGCAGGCCGTACTCGGTAACGGTGGTGTTGTAGTTGCAGATCATCATTGTAGTAACCTCCTTGTATTTGGTCGTTATTGTAAAGCTGAGGGGCTTGCGCCCCTCAGTGGTTGCGGCCATGAATTACCTCATTCATGCCTTTGATTTCTACCTCGTTCGCCTTGAACTGTTTTTCAAGGCTCCGCAGGTCCAGCACCATAGCGATTATAAACAAAGTCAACATGTTTTTACCTCCTTCCAAAGGGTGAGGGCTTGCGCCCTCACTCCTTCATATCGCGGTCGATCTCGCTGGGGCAGTAGGCCGTGATCCGACCGCCGAGGCCCTTGACCTCGTCGCGGATCTTGACCTCGTTGCCGTCGGCGTCGGTGATGATGGTTACGCCGTCGATCTGAACTCGGTTCAGGCCGCCGACCCACTTCGCGCCGATGGTCTTGCAAACCACCTTCTCGAAGGTGCGCGCCCTCGGGCCGGCGCAGGGGCTGGGGTCGAGCGGCAGGTCCGAGTAGGTCCGGAACTTCTGCTCGAGCTGGCGAACCGTGATCCGGTTGCCGAAGGTCTTGCGGAACGCGGTCTCGCTGATCTTGCGAACCTTCAACACGTTGTCGCTGATCACAAGGAAGCCGGTCTCGAGGGCGCGGTCGTTGCCAACAACCTCGATCAGGGTCTGGCGGCTGACGCAAGCCAGAACCAACTTGCGGGTCGCGCCGTGAACGCCTGCGCCGTCGGCGGTCGTCATGGCGAACCAATAACGCTCGGCGTGGCGCGGGTCGTTCAGGTAGTTCAACGCGGTGAGCTTCGCGGCGGCGGCGATGGTGGGATCGTACTTCTTCATGGGGTTTACCTCCTTTTTTGTGGGTCGTTGTGTTTTGTGCTGGTTGGTCGTGCGGTCGGCGGTCGGGTTCAGTTGCTGCTCGCCTGTCGGGTTCATCACTGCTCGGCGTTCACGGCTCTCACGTGCGCTGGTCTGGGCAGCTTCCTACTCCCGTCGGGGTCCTTGCGCGTCGCGTCTGGCAGCCGCGACTGGCGGTGGGCTGTTCAATTTTCAAGGTTCGCCGCTTGCTCGACCTGCTGGCCGTCCAGCCCGGCGGGTTCCTCGGGCTGCGGGGTTCTCGCTCATCCCCCCAACAGCTATGATTATACTCGCCCCAACGAAAAAAGCAAGCATTTTTTTTTATTCATCAATATTCATAGCAAAGGGGGGGGTTATACATAGGATTCTGAATAATTATGCAATTTTTCGGCACCCACCCTCCCCATTTTCCACACCCCAGTTCAAAATAAAACACCCTCGGCTCCAAAGCATAAAATCCCAAATACTTGACAAATCTAATAAAATATGATAAAATTTAAAATGAAGGAAGTTGTATCTTCAGATAAACGGAGATGCAATATATGAAAAAGAAATACTCACTCGACTACTCTATTGAGCGAGATACCGACCGATTACACGCCGTTGAAGAAATTTTAGATACTTTGGATACCAAACCTTCCAATTCTGAATTAGAGCAAATGGCTTCCTATATTCTATATGGTAAGGATGAAGAAGGTAAAAACGCCGTACAAAGGGGCGAAACCACCGACTCCAATAAACGCTACAATAGCTTTCAACGTGCCGCGGACAAAGTCCAATCGCTTGATGAAATTTTAGAAAACCCATTAAACGACCAACAAGCCCTTCAATCGCTTGAAACCCGCTATATTTATACAAAGAAAAAACCAGCTATACATCGTCCCAAATACGATAAAAAAACTGGTGAATTAATCGATCCTGGCGATTCCGAAATTCCAGGTATGCAAGACCTTTGGGATTGTATTGACCGCCTAGATCGCATCGTAGCAGTAAACGAAGGTAAAATTCCACCCGATGAAAATACCCAAATTTTTAAAGACTCATATCGTCTTTACCAATTAAAGCATTCCCTTATTGATATAAGACGCCACCAATATTATCTTAAAGATGCCTACAAGCCCACCCTCCATTTTCTCGCGCTAACCCCTCCCAAAGCTCAAACTTATAATTGGGACGAAGATTCCTATTACTGGATGCCCCTCGACAAATGGCAAGAACGCGTTAATAATGCCCTTCTACATACAATAAGTAAAAATTTAGAAGACTATGAAACACGTGAAAATCCATACACAAAAGAAATTGAAGTAAAATGGGTAGTGCGTAAACACACATTTGATTGGGAAAACCCATCCCACATTAAAGCATTAATAAACAATTATTCAGCTATTTATATGGAGCTTAACGAAAAATTAGATAGTTGGGGGCGCACCCTTATTTATGACTTTGACCGCTATTTTGATATGTCTGGGTTTAGTGAAGCGCGCGAATACATACTAACAAGAAAAATAGACCATGCTTCTTACACCGAAATTCGAGAAGAACTTCAAGAAAAATTTGGTCTAAAATACAATGAAAACCACATTTGTACTATTCTCGCAAAAGAAATTCCAGAAAAGATGGCGGCAACAGCTACTAAACATCGAATGCTTTTAACAACGCCAATAACAGAACGCAAACGCTGTTTTACTTGCAAGAAGTGGTTGCCGCGAAACAACTATTTTTTCGCTACCAATAATAGCCGCAAAGATAAATTTGCTTCTAATTGTAAAGAATGCGAAAAACAAAAAAGAATAGCAAGAGGAGGTCAGTCCGCGTATGACAGACGAAATAAAGACGCGAAGATGCTTGAAGTGCAGGCAGGAGAAACCAATTCATGAGTTTCAATACACTTCGTCCAACTTTTTTCCTTCTCATCGCTCTCAAATTTGTACTTCTTGTCTTGAATTAATGATAGACCAATCGAATATGGGTGAAGTTGATAGACTTTGCCGCTGGCTTGATGTGCCTTTTGATCTTAATAAATGGGCGCAATTGTATTCTATACACAAAGATCATACTTTAACAGCCTACTTCAATACACTACTAGACGACCACTACCAAGCTTTGCAATGGGCAGATGAAAATGAGAGATGGCGTCTTGCGCGCGAAGAAGGTACAATTGATGATGAAATTGAAGCTTTAAGTGAAGCTAAAGTGCGGAAATTAAAAAGAATTTGGTCTACTAATTACTCTAATGAAGAATTACTTTTTCTCGAAGATTACTACAATCAGATACTTGCTACTCAAAACGTTTCAACTCCAATTCTACAGCATTACGCGCGAGATTTATGTGAAATTGAACTTCGCATAAAGAAAGGTTTGCGCGAAGGCTTAGATATTAAAAAGGATATGGATGCGCGCGATAACATAATAAAAATCGCGCACTTCGAAGCAAATAATGCCAAAAATGCCGCAGACTTTGAAAGTGTAGGTGAATTAATGGTCTATTACGGCAAAAAAGGTTGGCATCCAAAATGGCATTCAGAACCAAAAGATGATGTTGATTTCTGTATGCAGAATATACAAAATTATTTGAAACGTTTAGTTATTAATGAAGGTAATTTCTCCGAGCAAGTTGAAGATAGACGTGAACGCTATAATTTAACTGAACGTTTAGAAAATATAGAAAATGAAGCTGTTGAATTTGATGAAACTGCTGATATTGAGTATGAGGATGAATCAGCTTTGATTCAAGATTTAGTATGACAGACTTTATTACTCAAAAAGTTGAATTGCGCGATGGCGTCCCAATTGAGAAAGGAGTTGTTCTTACAAAAGAGTTTCTTGACGCAAATCAAGAATTATTTACTAGTTATTTAAATTATTGGCTGCTATACCCAGATTTATTTTTAGATGCTATACAACAGCAAGACGACGCAAAAAATTTTCATTTGTTTTTCTATCAGCGAATAGCTTTACGAGCTTCAATGCGTTACCGTTATCATTATTGGACGGCAACTCGCGCGACCTCTAAATCTTTTACTGCTTATTTAAGTGCTGTTGTGCGCGCAGTTTTATTACCTGGTTCTAACATATTTATTTCTTCTGATGTTAAGGGTACAGTTATTAAGATTGCTGAAGCTAAATTTAATGAAATTTGGCGTCACTGGCCTATGCTTAAAAATGAGTTACAAACTCGTGAAAGTGGCGGCCAACAAGGTGAAAAGAAAAGTGGTAACTATTATGAGTTACGTTTTCGTAATGATAGTATGATTACAGTTGTTTCTAAAGATACTAGCCGTGGTTTAAGAGCGACAGCAGGTATTCTAGAAGAATGTGCAACCATTGAAGAAGAAGATTATAACGAAGTTCTACTACCTCAAATGAACGTTGCTAGAAGAGAAGTAGATGGAACTTTAAATCCAGAAGAGCCTACCTCCGCACAAATATTTATTACTACCGCGCGCGAAAAGACTGTATTTATGTATAGTAAATTAATAGAATGTGCGGTGAACGCTATTTTGCGACCAAACGAATATTTTATTTGGGGTCTTTCTTATGAAGTACCATTACATTATGGGCTTTTAGATAAAGCAACCTTAATGGACCAACGTTATTCTAATACAATGAGTGAAGATTCATTTGCTCGAGAATCATTATCAATTTGGACCGGGAATAGCAAAGAAGCTTGGTTAGATTCTAAAAGGATTAATAAGCGACGAACTCTATTAAAATGTGAGCGAAAAGCACAAGAAAATCCTACTAACCCAGATACTTTTTATGTGATAGGAGTTGACGTTGCCAGATATGAAGCTAATACAGCAATTATGGTAATTAAAGTAATTCCTAATTTAAATGGTTTTAAGAAAAATGTTATTTATACAGAAGTCATTCATGGAGCTAACTATATTACAGATCAAGCTCCTCGTTTAAAGAAATTAATTGAATTATATCATCCTAAAGAAATTGTTATTGACGGTAATGGCCCAGGTATTGGCTTATTAGATGCTATGGCTCTTCCTTCTTTTGACGCAAAAACTGGGGAACAATTTCCTGCTTATTTTGCTTTCAATAACGAGCATCATTTACCTCCAGAAAAGAAAAATGAATCGGAAGAACCATTACCAGAATACAATGCTATTATTTATGATATAAAAGCTGGTTCATCTAATGATGACGCGATTCATTCGAACTTTTTCGCGCAATTAAGTAATGGTACATTATCTTTACTCGCGCACGAACGAATCGTAAAAGATAAATTACTTCATACTAATAAAGGTAAGAAGATGTCTCTTTATGATAGAAGAGTTTATTTATTACCTTATGAAATGACTTCTCGATTAGTTGATGAATTAAATAATTTAAAATTAAAACCAACTGGTGTGCAAAATCAATTTAAAATAGAAAAAATTTCTAGTTCTGTAAATAAAGACCGTTTTTCTGCTTTAGAGTATGGCTTATATAGAGTTAAATATTATGAAGATAAAATGATTAAACGTTCTAAGAAAAAGAATTTTGCACAATATGTTTTCTATAGTCCAAGAAAAAGGGGGTGACAACTTTGGAAGGCACAAATAAGAAACATGATTTCTCAAAATTTCGATTACAAGTAACAAGAAATCTCGCGCGAGCACCTATAACAGAAAATGCTTATCTTCGTTGGGGTTATCGCAATGGAAAAAGAGTTTCCAATGATGATTTTACTCTAGAAGAAATAAACGCTATTATTCGTTCTGGTGAATTAGATGCTTATCGTGAATTATCTAATTTTTATTATCGTACTAATGGCGATTATAGGAATAATATAGATTTTCTTGCTTCTTTACCTTTATATGATACGGTAGTAATTCCTGTTTTAGCTTCTGGTAAAGGTTCACACGCGCAAATTATTAAAGATTTTGAAAGAGCTTGTATTTTTATAGAAAAATTAGATATACCTAATACTTTTAATTATATTACTAAAGAATGGTTAAAAGTTGGTGTATATAACGGTATTTTGAGAGAAGATGGTGAAGATGTAATAATTCAAGATTTGCCTTTAGAATTTTGTAGAACTCGTTTTAAGGATTTTAATAATCTTCCCATCTTAGAATTTAATTTACATTATTTTGAGAGAATACATGACGAAGAACTTCAAGAAGAAGCTGTTGAAAGTTTTCCAGAAGTTGTTAAAAAAGCCTGGCGAGATTATGAAAATGCTAAAAAGCTAATTGATCCTTGGATAATGATTCCTGCAGAATCTGGTGGTATTTGTTTTACTTTTATTAACGATCAATCACCTTTATTAATAGCAAGTATTCCGCAATTAAAGAAATTAGAGGATGCTGTTGGGCGTGAAGAAAAACGTGATGAAAATGAATTATATAAATTATTAATTCAACAAATGCCTATAGATGATGGTGAATTAGTATTCCCACTAGAAGAAGCCGCAGAAATGCACGCTTCTGTCGCAGCGATGTTAAGTGGAACAGATACAGTAGATGTTTTAACTACTTTTGGAGATACAGATTTAGAAAGTCTACAAGATACTTCCGCGGCTGCGCAATCAAATGATAGAATTAAAAAATATCGTGATAATGCTTATGATTTCTTAGGCAGAAGTTCTTTATTATTTAATGCAGATGGTAGCTCTACGTTAGCTTATACTATTAAAAAAGATGAAGCTTTAATGATTTCTTACTTAAATGTTTATGAAACTTGGATTAAATTTCATTTAAATAGTAAGTTTTCTCGTCCAGGATTAACTTTTGATTTTGAAATTTTGCCTACTACAGTTTTTAATAGACAAGATATCCAACAAAATTATTTCCGAGCTGCACAGTATGGTTATTCTAAAATGTTTGCGGGCGTTGTAATGGGTATTAAACAGCGCGATCAAATTAGTTTAATGGAATTTGAAAATGATTTTTTAAAGATGTCAGAAAAAATGATTCCATTACAATCTTCTTATACTACTCCAGGCGGAGAAGTCGCAAATGAAGAAAAAAATAATTCTTCGGGACAAAAAACAGGAAGTACACAAAAGAGTGATGACCTAAATAATAAGGGAGGTCGTCCTGAACTCCCTGACGAACAAAAATCTGAAAAAACTCAAGCTAATATTAAAGCTGCTGGGTAAGGAGAATAATTATGGAAAAGCAAATACCTATTTATTTTGATAGCGTAGTGATTGATTCTCCCTTTCAAGGAATATCTGAAAGTAACCCAAATATTGGTCGCTTAAAGGTACGAGTATTTACCAAATACGGTAATAGAAATGGTTCTTATATTACTGAAGCAGTAGCTAATCAGTTGATAGAATCTGCTACTCAAGGTACTACTCCCGTAGTTGGTTTCTTTGACCCAGCAACTGAAAGCTGGGCCTCTCACAGCGGCCCAACTTTAGCTAATGGCTATGGTTATGTAGAAAATTTCCTTGGCTGGGAGCCATTTGAAGATACAGATGGCGTTACAAGAGAATACGCAGTTTTTTCAGTAGTGCTTTTTACTGATTATTATGAAGAAGCAAAAAAGATTTTTGGCCAAAATCAATCTATGGAACTTGATCCACTTTCTATTGATGGTGATTGGACAATGATTGAGGGTCAAGAATACTTTGTTTATACTAAAGCAAAAATGCTTGGCTTCTGCGTAATTGGTGAGCACGAACCATGTTTTTCGGTATCCTCATTCTTTTCTAAGAATGATGACATATATAAATCACAATATGAGAAGTTCTCTTCACTTCTGTTTAACCTCAAAGCACAAGTAGAAGAGGCTGAAAAAAATAATGAAGGAGGAGAACAACCAATGAATGAGTTTGAAAACAAGGAAACTGTAGAACAGGTTGAGAATCCTCAAGTACAGGAAGAAGTACAAGATACGTTTCAGCAAACTCAAGAAACTGTTGAGCCTGAAGTCGCCGAAGCTTCAGCTGCAGAAAATTTTGAGGAAAAACCAGCTGAGGTTGAACCAGAAGTTCAAGAACCAGTATCAGAGGAACCTTCTGAATTTGAAGCTTTACAAACCAAATTCAATGAACTACAGGAATCCTATAATCAGTTACAATCTGATTACTCCACAGCACAAGCTCGCATTGAAGAACTTGAACAGTTCCAAACCTCAACCAATACAGAGCTTGAAACTCTTCGCTCTAAGAACGAAGAACTACAGACTTCTTTACAGACTTACACAAATCAAGCCTTAGAAGCTGAAAATAATCGTAAAAATGAACTAATAAAGAAATACGAAAAAGTAATGAAAGAAGAGGAAATTAGTGATATTAAAGAGAAGGCTAATGACTTTTCTTATGATGAATTAGAGAGCAAGTTAGCAATTGCTTTTGCTAATAAACAAATGGCTGGTAATGAAATTAAGAAAGTACCACTACCAGATCCAGAACATGCTCAATTCGCATTATTTATGGAAAAATATCGTATAGATTAAGGAGGGAAATTATTATGGCTTTAACAAGATTTCCACTAACAAATCCCAATAGCCTATCTAGCAAGTATCGCCCAGGCGAGAAGCTATATGCAACTCTAGAGCTAAATCAGGTTGCTTTCCCAAAGACTGGTATGGTAGTTTCTCAGACCCCACTATCTGAAGAATTTACAATCAACGCTCCTTGTGAGAATGGTATGTGGGTTGTAGGCGATAAGGCTGCTGGCGTTATTGCTGCTCCAGCTGCTGCTACTGATAAGCCTATTGGTATTGTTTATACTGCTGAAAAAGAATATGATGATTATCATTATGGTCTAGCACGTTTTGGTCGCAAGATTGCTGGCGACTATCCTCGTGTTGGTTTACTAGGTATCGGTGATACCGTAACTACTAACTGCCTACAGTATGATGCTGGTCAAGGTGCTGCTTTTGCTGATTTTGATGCTCTAGATACCTATTTAAGCGGTGATCTAAGTGGCACAAATAAGGCTTATGTTATTATTCCTAGCGGACAAGATGATATTAAGTGTGTCCCACAGATTGTTAAATCTCTACCAAATGGCTATGCTGGTATTTATGGCCGCATTGTAAAATACTACACTGTACCTAACGGCGAAAAGGGCGTTAAGTATCAGATTATTAGTCTATAATAGGAGGTGCGAACTATGAATAAGCTACAAGTTCTAATGAATGGTGTTTTCGGCCGCAAGGTTCCTGCTGAGTTCGCTGCCGAAAATTATGACTATGAGGCTGCTCTTCGCGACGAGCTAACTAAGCTACTTTGCGACGATAAGGGCCGTTTAAATCGCTATAAGTTTGAGCGTAATAAGATTGATCTATTTGAATTACTATCTCAGAATCTAGAGGAAGTTCTACCACGTAATATTCAGAGTGCTCTAGATATGTTTACAGAAGTTATTCGTGTACCACAGGGTTCTCGTTTAGAGTTCCGTGTAACTCGTGGTAAGCAGCGTGGTCGTCAGTTTGTTACTCGTGCTACCGAATCTGGTAACTATGAGACTTTCCGTCTAGACCGCGATAAGTTTGATGTATATCCACAGGCTATCGGTGGAGCCGGTTATGTAGACTTCGAACGTTATCTCGATGGTCTAGAGAACATGACTGATATTTATGAGATTATCCAACAGGGTATTACTGACCGTATTTTTGAAATGGTTCAGGAAATGCTTCTAAGTTCTTGGAACATGGCTGGTCGCCCAGCAAAGAATAAGGTTATTGCTTCTAGCTTTGACCCAGCTTCTATGGTTAAGCTTTGCAATGTAGTTGCCGCTTATGGTGATCCAATTATTTACTGCACTCCAGAGTTCGCCGCAGAGATGGTAAATGCTATTATTTACAATAACACTACTAAGATTTCCGATCAGGATATGCTTGAGGTTCGTGACCGTGGTTATATCGGTCGTTTCCGTGGTGTTCCAGTTGTTGTAATGCCACAGTCTTATACTGATGAAAAGAATGAGAAGTTAGTTATGAATCCTTCTTTCGCATATGTAATGCCTGCTGGTAAGGAAAAGATCATCAAGCTAGGTTTTGAAGGTTCTCCTTATTTCCGTGAGTGGGATGACCATGAGGGTGACAATCAGATTGTTCTACAGGGTTATCTAAAGGTTGGCGTTGGCATGATTGGTACTCCTAATTATTGGGGCATCTATTACAATGCTGGTATCGAAGCTGATGGCTGGAAGGATTATAATGATAATCTAGATGCTAAAATCGCTAGCACTTATGCTGCTGCACATCCAAATAGCTAATTAATATAAACAAATCACTTTAATGGGGTGGGTGAGAATCTCGCCCATCCCATTTTTCTTTTAGAGTTAAAGGAGGAAATTATTATGGCAAAAATTACTTTAAAGAATATTAGTTCTGCTACTGTTGTTATTGGTACTTCTGATGGTGCTATGAGAAGTCGTAGTCTCGCGCCAAATCGTGTTATTACTCTTACTCCTACTGAGTATGAAGATTTAATGTATGAGCCTGGCGTTCAGAACATGATTCGCGGCGGTTATATTAAGATTGATGGTGTTGCAGAAGATCGTGCAGTAATTGAGACTCCTACTAATGTAATGAGTCGTGATGAAATTATTAAGATGCTTAATAATCGTGATATTACTGCTTTTGCTAATTATATTAAGATTGCACCTTCTGCGGCAAAAGATACTATTGTACAATATGTAGTAGAGAATAACATTACAGATAATGCTTTTACCGCTCTTATTAAGAAATATTGCGGCATTGATGTAATTCAGGCTATTTCTGTAAAGCATCAAGCTGAAGAGAAATAATTTATGGCTACTCCCTTTCTCAAAGTATACGATGCCTTTTTGGCACGAATTACCGCGGATGAATGGACACTTGAGGAAGAATTAGCAATCGTTGAGCGGGATTGGCAAGAACTTCTAAAAATTGCCATTTTTAGATTTAAGTATCCGCGGACAAGTCTGGATACACAAAAAGTTGAAACTACTGATTCTGATTCTAATCAATTAGAAGTTTATGAATTTGTAGATGATTTAACCAATGACGAAATACAACTTTTAGCCTTGTACATGAAACACGAATGGGTTAAAAGATGTATTGCTAGTTGGGAAAATATTCGGCAGTTGTACGCTGATAAAGATTTTTCACAAGCAAATCATTTAGATAAATTAAATAAGTTGGAGGCCGCAATTCAAGTTGAAGTGCGGCGTGCGGAAGGAATTTATGATCGTTCGCGTAAAAAAACTCCAGCTGAATTATTTAGACGTTTAGCAGGTAAGAAAAATGCTTTACGAAGAGACGTTTGAAGGTTATAAAAATAAATTAAAAGGGCGTCTTTATGGTGTGCTTTGTGAAAAAGAAAAAGAAGGCGGAGATTGGGAAAAATTTTTAAATTCAATATTAATTGAATTAAAAGGTTTAGAGCCAACGTCTATTAATTATTGGCCGCTAATGGGAAAATTAAATTCATTACGATTCTTAAATTATGAATATTTTAGAAAAACAATTTTTGAATGTATGAATTTAATTGGTAGTTTAGAGGTTCCTAATGAATTACCTTGATGTTTATTTTTCAAGAATTAATCACTTAGGTGAAACAACTGCTGAACGAATACGAAATGGTGGGAAACGTTCTTTTGAAAAATGGCTTGCGGAATCGCCTCATACTTTAAGAAATTTATCTGTTGAAAGAGGAATATATTTTGATGGAATTATTCTTACTAGTAAAGATAAAGAATATGAAAAAATTATGTTTTTAGAAGTTGCTTTAGATATTCCTATTAAAGTAGGAGATATTATGAATTGGACTCTTGACGATGGTTCTATTGAAAAATGGATTTTAATTCAGGAAGAAAAGAAAGTTAATGGAACTTTTAGAAGCTTTTGGATTGTTCGCTGTAATTATCTTATGAAATGGATAGATAGTGAAGGACATTTGCAATCTTCTTGGGCGTATTTTGTAAGTTCTTTAGATAGCAAAATAAAGGGAAATTTTAGGACATGGAATAACTTAATTACTCCACAACCTAATAAATTCGCGGAATTATTAATGCCGCGTTATTCTATAGATAGAGCAACAAATTTTATTGTAGAAGATGAATCTTGGACGGTAGTTGAATATGATTACTCTAGTGTTCCAGGAGTTATTTATCTTTCGCTAACAGAAACTAAAGTTAATGCAATATATGATGATACTGTTAATGATATTGCAGATTTAGATAAATTAGCGGTTTATGATATATCTATTCCAGAAATAACTCAAAAATTTAAAGTTAATGATATTATTGATCTAACTTTTACTTTAATGAAAAATGGCGTACCTTCAAATGAAGAAGTTGAGTTTATTTCTAGTGATAAAAAAATAGCTAAAATAATTGATAATAAATTAACTGCTATTTCTAAGGGAAATGTAGATATTATTATTCAATTAAAACAATATCCTACAATTCAAAAAATTATTTCTATTGAAATTGGGGATGAAGAAAATGAATTTTCTGCATATATTGAAGGAAATGATAATCTTCGATTAGATAGAAAAGGAATTTATATTTTAAAAGGGACTGGAGAAATTTCTGATAAAGTGGTTTTCACAATTAATGATACTACTCTTGCGCGAATTATTAAAACTACTAATAATAGTTGTGAAATACAAGCAAATTCTAAAAATAAATTAGGAAAAGTAGTATTAAGTGCGACTTATCAAAATGTAATGTATACTAAAGAAATTTCTATTATTCCATTATGGTAGGTGATTTTATGAATGAGTTAAATCAAACTATAAAAAAAGAAAAACCCACTCAAAGACGCTTTGCTGTAATGGGAGAAAATACATTTTTAATTGCTAATAAATTAATGCAAAATCAAGCAATTTGTAGATTATTAAAATATCCAACAAAAGATCCTTTTTCTGAAAAAGACCCAGTTACTGGGAAAGATCAACCAGATGTTGATGGAATCGAATTAATTAATAAACAAATATTAATTGTTCCAAAAATATATGATGATTCAAATGATGAAATGTCTTATATTGTAACAGTATTTGATGATTTTACTGTAAATACTTTAAATCCAGAATTTAAAATAACTACTTTACGTTTTGATATTGCTTGTCCTTATGATAAGTGGCTTTTAAATGAAAGATCTCTTCGACCATATTTAATTATGGAAGAAATAGATAAGATGTTTAATCAGGGTAAATTAAAAGGAATTGGTAATTTGCAATTTTATCGCGCAGATAATTTAACTTTGTCTCCCTGGATTGGAGGCTATTCCATGAGGTATAAAATTAATGAATTTAACTGATACTGAGACTTTAAAATTTTTAAAAGGCTCTCCAGTTTTTTTAGAAGATATTTGCGCGGTTTATCCTGTTACAATTGGAGAAATTGTTGACGAGGGTTATGATAATTTTCAAAAATATTTAGGAATATTAATTTCAGAAAAGCCTATTGTTAATTCTAAAGATGATCCTGAATTAAAAGAAATGTTAGATAATTTAACAGATTTTCAGTATCTATTACTAATGGCTTCTATAGATTTTGAAGTTAATGATACCTTAAAGAAAGCTTTTAATTTTTTTATTAAAGAAGAAGTTGATTTTTCTTTTGACCCCGCACAAATTATTATAGGGCCAGTTGAAGAAAACCACTTATTAACAGAGGAAAAGTTTTATGATTTACAAAGACTTTTACGTCGAATGTATTTTATAGAACAAGAGGGCGATGAAATTATTATTTATCCAGATGACCCTCCCGCAACCAAAAGGATTAAAATGCAAATGCGAGCTAATCGAGAAAAAGTTCGAAAAGCTAAAGCTAAAAAGGCTGAACGAGAAAAATCTGATTTAAAATTTTCAGATTTATTAGGAAGTATTACAATTAATGATTGCGGCTTAAACATGGATAATATATGGAATATTACATATTATGCTTTTCACGACCAGTTAAAAAGAATGGGTTGGCGTGATCAGTTTAATATAAACAATCGCGCCGCATTAGCTGGTGCAAAATTAAAAAAATCACAACTCAAGCATTGGATGCGTTCCATTGCGAGTTCTGATAAATCATGATTTAGGAGGTAACTCACATGGCTGTTAATATTTTTGAAAAATACGGTATTAAGGAAGTTGCCAATGTTTATTTTGAAGCTCTAGAAGACGATCCTAAGTCTAACGTTTATAAGGGCGACATTGTTCTATTCCTAGATACCCTAAAGGTTTCTACTATTGAAACAACTGCTGAGACCACTGATGCTACTGGTGGTTGGGGCAATCCAAAGCTAATTTCTTGGGACTATGGTAAGGAAATTACCATTACTCTAGAAGATGCTCTAATTTCTCTAGAGTCTCTACGTTTCATGCTTGGTGGTGCTATTCATCGCTCTGGTGTAAATGAAGAGTCTGTAATTGTACGTTATAATGAGGAAATTGAAGTTAAGGAAGATGGCAAGATTTCTATTCCTATTGACCATATTACAGGTAAGAAGTTTGCTCGTCCTATTGTTGGTACATCTGATCATCCAATTCGTCTAATTAATTTAGGCGGTGGTAAGGATAGTGCAACTGCAGGCACTCGAACACAAATTACTAATGGAACTTTAGAAGATAATACTTCTATTACTTTCTATAATAAAGCTATGGGCGTTGGTAGTATTTCTGGCACTGGGGATGACGCTCAAAAAATTGGTGTTGCTCCTAAAAAGGGTGATCGTATTCGTATTTTCTGGGAAGAGGAAGTAAAAGAAGCAAAAGATAAGGATTATGCTGTTGAAGTAACTATTTCTCCTGATACTTTCCCAGGTACTTATCGTGTTGTTGGCGATACTTTCATGCGTTCTCAGGCTACTGGTAAGGACGAAGCATTCCAGTTTGTAATTGGTAAGGCTAAGGTTCAGTCTAATGTAACCATTACTCTAGAAGCTGAAGGCGATCCTTCTACTTTCGAAATGACTCTAACTGTTCTACGTAGTGATGGAGATAATGGTCAAGAAATGATGAAGCTAATCCGTTATGGTACTGCTGCTGCTGATGCTGCTAATGGTGGCGATGACATTGGTTCTCTAACTGCTCCTACAGGCGGCCAGGGCGACAATCAAGGCGGCCAGGGCGACAATCAAGGTGGCCAAACCGGTAATTAATAATTGAATATAAAAATATAAAACTAGGGGCATTAGCCCCTAGTTTTTATTTTTAGGTGGTGAATCAGATGCTTGATCAGTATTTTGGCATTAAAGAACTTTCAGAAGTTGTTTTAAAAGCCCACGACCCTATGCAATTTGGTTCAAGATACCTTGAAGCGGGAGAGCCCGTATTATATTTTGAAAAAGTAAATATGGCTGTACTAAATGAACGACAATCTACAATTATGGCACGAGGAGGTTGGTCCAATATGCCTCGTGTTATCTGGGAGGATCGTTCAGAAGTACAATTCTCCCTTACTGAAGGTGTTATGTCTTCAATTAGTATGGGAATTTTATTAAGTGCTTCTGTTTCAGAAGCTAAGCAAAACAAAGAATCTCTTTTAGTACCTAAAAGAGAAGGTCCATTTGAATTAGAAGATGGATGTATTTATATAACACATCAACCTGTGTTATATCCTGAGAAAAAAGTTTTTATTTATCAATACGAGCGAGGAGTCGCTCAGAAAAAAGTTTTTGGGCAATTAGATCCAGAAAATAATAAATATAATCCTTTTTTAGACGAAACTGAAATATGTATTAAAGTGTTTGAAGATAAAGAAAGGAAAAAAGAAGCGGACGCCACAAAAGAATATATTGTGGATTATTATTATGAGTATAATGATGAAGCATTGCTTTATACAATACAAAAAGAAAGATTTAATGGATTGTTCACTCTTGAGGGTAAGTTTTACTCCAAGGATGAAAACGATGGCTTAAATTATACAAATTTGATTTATATGCCAAAAGTAAGAGTCGTGAGTGATATAAACTTACGCTTGGGAGAAAGGGCTGATCCAACTACGTCCGTATTTAATATTATTGGATTACCAGAAAACGTAGGCGGTAATAGAAAGGGTATGATTTTGGAGATTACGCGTTTAAGCGAAGATATAGACGCTGAATGAGCCACTTCCTAAGTGTAGGGAAGTGGCTCTTTTTTATTTGGTGCAAAAGGAGAGTGAAAAGTATGTCTAATGAAATAGGCAGTTTTGTAGTTAGTATAAAAGCTCAAATAGAAGGTTATCAAGAGCAAATTAACGCTATAAAAGCAAAATTAGTTGAAATTGGCAAAGATACGGATATTGGAAAAGAAATAGCGAAATCTTTAAAATTAGCTGAGTCACAAGTAGAACGCCTTGGGAAAACCATGGATAAACGTATTTCTTCAGAATCTCAAATTACGGCATTAACGGATAATTTACAAAATATTAGTCGTTTAATAATGGATATTGGAGATTCTTTTGGGAAAGTTACTTGGAATGATTTAAATGTTGATGGTTTAAGAGATAAAATTCAAAGTGCTAAGTCTGAAATTGATAATTTAACAAACTCAATGCAAGAAAATGTTTCTAAAGGTTTTGCAGAAGCCTTAGCTTCATCTGCAGAAATGAGAGATGTTTTTAAGTCTTTAAAAATTGACCCGGCTCAAATGGGCGTAGAAGAAGTTACTGAAAAATTAAGACTTAGTTTAATTCAAGCAACTTCAATTTTAGAAAATTATAAAGCTGAATTAGATAAAATTATTCCAAAAGCAGAAGAAGCTACTCAAAAAATGAACGCTATTGAGATAGATAAAACTAAAGCAGAGCAAGCAAAAGCTAGTATTAATGACATTTTTAAAAATTTGCAAGTTGTTTCTAAAGTAGACACTAATTCTGCAGTTGGTGAACTTTATACAGAAATTGTAGGAAAATGTGATGAGTTATATTATGATTTAGATCAAAAAGGAAAAGGAATAGTAGATAAAATTAAAGAGCTTAATTTTAAAATGTTAAATGAAACAGATCCAACAAAATTTAAAGAATATTTAACTCAAATAGATGAAAGTTTTAAACAGTTAAATGGTAAAGGTTTAACTGCGAACGTTGATGGTTTTGGCACTCGCTTAGAAAGTATTTTTAAATCTATTATGTCAGTAGATAGTCATAAATTTGTTGAAGGTATCGAGCAAGTTAGAACTGCCTTAGAAGGATTATTTGCTGATAATAAAAATTTTAATTTATCTCCAGAAGACGCAAAAAGTTTTATTGAAAAAGTTTTAAATATTGAAGCAACAAAAGAATCAATAAAAGCTAAAAGAGAAGAGGTCTCAGCACTTATAAAAAGTTATTTAACTGGAGTTTCTCAAGATTATAAAGAAGCTTCTAAAGTGGCAACTGGGTTAAATAATTCAAAAAATACTGCTCAGAAAAAATATGATGAAGCGCAAGCAAAAAGTGAAGCAATTAAAACTGCTGAAACAAAATATTTAGCTGAAATAAAAGCATTAGAAAATAAAAATGCTGAATTAAAAGCTCAATTAGATAATGCAGTAAAAAGATTAGAAGCTTTAGAAAAAGAATCTGAGTCTCGTAAAAATGGAAAATCTCCAATGGGAGATTTTGGTAGAAAACAAAAGCAAACTGCCGCTCAGTCTTTAAACGATGCTGCAAATGCTGCTGGAAAATATAGTGCTCAATTAGAACAAGTAAAAGCGCGCGAACAAGCTATTGGTAATATACAATCTTTTGTTCAAAGATGGTTTAGTGTTTATGCTGCGGCACGTTTAGTATCTAATGCGTTTAAATCCATGAAAACAAATTTACAAGATTTAGACGATATTATGACTCAAATTTCTATAGTTACTGATAAAACACAAGGTGATTTATGGAAACAAATGCCACAGTATTCTGATATGGCAAAGCAATATGCTTCTTCTATTAAAGGCGTTTATGAAGTTTCTCAGCTATACTATCAGCAAGGTTTAGGTCAAAATGATGTTATGGCTCTTACTGAGCAAACATTAAAAATGGCTAAGATTTCTGGTTTAGAATATGCAACAGCAACTGACTATATGACGAATGCTGTTCGTTCTTTCAAAATGGAAATGTCTGATGCGCAGACTGTTGTTGATGTATATTCTGCTATTGCCGCGAGTTCTGCAACTAATACTGCGGAATTAGCTACCGCAATGAGTAAAACTGCTTCATCTGCGCAAGCTGTTGGTTCTAGTTTCGAGAATACTTCTGCAATGATGGCAGTTATGATTGAAGCTACTCGTGAATCTGCAGAAAATATTGGTTCTGCTATGAAATCTATCATTTCTCGTTATGGTGAAATGACAAAGAGTCCTTCTAAGTTAATTGACAGCGAAGGTGAAGCAATGAGCCTTAATAAGGTTGATACTGCTTTACAATCTGTTGGAATTTCTATTCACGATGCGCAAGGTCAATTTAGAGATTTTGATGATGTTATTACTGAATTATCAGGTAGTTGGGATAAAATTGATAAAAATACTCAACGTTACATTGCTACTGTAATGGCTGGTAATAGACAACAGTCTCGTTTCTTAGCCTTGGTTTCTAATGGAGAACGTTTAGAAGAATTAACTGAAAAAGCTGCGAATGCAGAAGATACAGCTACTTTACAAGTATTAAAAACTATGGACTCTATTTCTGCAAAAGTACAACAATTGCAGACTAGTTTACAAGGTTTATATACAGAGAGTGGATTTGAAGATTTATATAAAGGTATATTAGATGGGTTAACTAGAATTATAGATACTTTTAATAATATGCCTAAAATGTTTAATTCTATTCCAGTTACTGCTATAGCAACTTTTGCTCAATTATTTGTTAATATTGGTAGTTTAATTGGCTCTGCTGTTTCTGCTTGGAAAGCTAAGTGGTCTACTACTAGGACTGATTTAGAAAATGCTATTTCAAGTGGCACAGCGAATGGAGTTCAAGCAGCTCAGTTAAATGCTAATAGTTTAGTTAGAATGTTTGAGAGTGCTGCAAATAGAATTAAAAATGTATTAACTGGAGCAATTGCGCAAGGAACTTCTCCAACCTCTAATGAATTAATTACAACTAATACAAAATATCAGCCAATTGAAGTTAATAAAAAATGGAGTGAAGAAAAGCAACAAGCTGCTACTGCTTATAATAATACTTTTAATACTCCTCAAACAGAAGCTATTCGAGAGAAAAATTATCAACAAGCTCTTGATTTAGGGCTAATGAAACCTCAATTAACTTTTTGGCAGCAATATGGTACTACGATTAGTAATGCTGCTCGTGCAGCTGGTGCTGGTTTACAAATTTTATCTGCTACAATGGATAAAACTACTAGAAGTGGAGAAAAAAGTGCAGCAGCAGTTAATTTATTAGGTGGTGCTTTAACTACTGCTGGATATATAGGTATGGGCCCAATGGGCTGGGCTGGCGCGGCTGTTACTGCTATTACTACTTTAATTAATGTAACAGACGCTTTTATTGAGACTTCTCAAGAAAAAGTAAAACGACTACAAGAAGCAGCTACAAAATCAAATAATGAATTTTTACAAAAGAAAACAGATTATAAAGAATTAGATGAACAAATTAAAAAAGTAGATGAATTAAAGAAAGCTCGTTTTGATAGTGCTGAAGCTAATAAAGAATATTTAGACGCCAGTAATGCTTTAGCTTCTTTAGCTCCTGATTTAATTTCTTATATTGATAGCGAAGGCAACGCAGTATTAGATTTAAGTAAATCATATGAAGTTTTGTCTGAAGCTCGTAGACAAGCTGCTGAAAGTGGAAAAGAAGCCGGGCAAAATAGTGTTGATTTAGCTCTTGCTCAAGAAGAAGAAGCAAATGAGAATTATAATAAAGTTATAAGTCAAATTGCTAGTGAAATAACAAATATTGATTTTGAAAGTGCTATGCCTTTCGCAAGACGAAATGTAATTAATAATGCTAATATTTCTGAAAATAATAAAGGTTTTTATCAAGATTTCTTTAAAAACTTTTTTGAAAGTAGTCAAGGTATAGGCGTTTTAAATGGAACAAGTGATATTGGTCAAGCAGTTGATGATTATCTTTTAAGTCTTGAAACTGATATTGAAATTAGCTCTGAGCAATATCATGAAATTATAGAATTAATGACAGAAATGGGAGCACAAGGATTATCTACTGTAAAAGAAGCTTTTAATTTTGATGATATAGATCTATCTGATTTTGAAGAAGAAAAAGAAGAAGTTAGTCAAGGTGCTGTTAATAAAGTTAAAGATTGGATTGCAGATTTATCACGCGGTACAGAACAAGTGTCTTTTGATAGATTATTAAGTGATAATATTGGTGGAATTAATTGGGATGAATTAAATCAAGCAACACAAGAAAGTATTTTAAATTTCTTGGATGAAAATTCTAAACTTTATGCTGATAGGATTAGAAAAATATATTCTGTTAAAAAATCAGAACCTGAAAAAGAAATTGAAGTTCCAAAAAATTATGAGCAATACTATAATGCTTTTGAAGAAATAATGCAAAATATATCAGGTATAGAAAATGCAGAAAGTGAAACAGAAAAAACAGAGAAAGCTCAAGAATTAATTTCTTCAATAATTGAAAACGAAGAAATTGTTAAAGAGCTTTTAAATGATCAAAATGATGAATTTTGGAATTTTATAAAAGAAAATTTTTCTATGAGCGAAGAAGAAATAGCTCAAATAAAAGATAATTTAACAAAATATCTTGATTTAACTAATAAAGGTTTACCTGCTCGTCAAAAGAAAATTGCTGCTGAACTAAATACAAGAAATACAGAATTAAAAAATCTTCAACAATCAATTTGGTTAGAAGGAGAAGCATTAGAAAATTCAAATAAACAAGAAGATATTAGTAAACAAGAAATGCTTAAAAATTTGCCAAATGCTAATGATTTAATTACTCAATACATAACTTATATGTATGATAATTTTGATGGCGCTAGTGGAGATTATGCTAAAGAAGATTTTACTGGAGATTATCAAAAAATTACAGAGGCTTTATCTAATTTATATTCTAATATGACAAAAAATGAAATACAACAATTTTCTCAATTAATTGAAAATAAAGGAAAATATTCTGAAAAAGAATTAAATGATAAAATTGCTAATTTAATTGGTGAAAATAAATTAGACCCTGAAATTTCTAAAGCTATTTCTAAATATTATGAAAAAGTATTAAATCAAGAAAAAGTTGGACAACTTTTAGAAGAACGCGCGAATAAAATTAATATTGATAATTTAATGGTTAATACTAAAAATTTATTAACTGGAACAACAGATTTGCTCGGCGCGGATGAATGGCAAAAATTTGTAGAAGTTTATGATAACATTGCTTCTTTACAAAAAGATGGTTCTATTTCTATGAAAGAAGCTTCTACTGCTTTAGAGCAATATGCAACTATTTTAACAACAATTAGTAAGGCAGTTCCTGCTGATAAAATAGATGAAGTTTCAAGCATTATTGAAAATTGGGATGATTTTTCTTTTGTTGGTTTAGATGAATTACGTAAAAAATTAAAAGATGTTGGCTTAAATGATAATTTAACAAATCAATTAATTCAACAAGCAACAGATTTTTCTAAATTAATACCAGAAAATTTAATCGTTGATTTTGACAGTTTAAGTCAAAAAATGATTACTGAATCAGAGAATTTTTCTAAGGCGCTAAGTAAAGCTTCAAAAGGAATGGATATAAAAGATGCTACTGAAATGGCATCTAAATTAGATGTTTCTGTTACCGATTTTACATTTAAAAATGGTAAATATTTTATTGAAAATGCGGAAGCTATCCAGCAAGCCTATACTGGTATTAGTGATCAGTTAATGGAAGATTTAAATACAGAATATGATTCTGAATTACAATCTTTAGGACAAGAAGCTTACAAAGCTGGTATTTCAGGAGATAAAGAAAAAGTAAAAAAGATTAACAAACAAATTGCTGAATTAAAAAATAAAAAAGCAGAATTAGACACTATAATCGAGCAGTGGGGCAAATATCAAACTGCTGAAATATTACTTCAAATGGGTCAAATTGACACATTTTTAGATCTTTTAAAAATTGAAGATACTGATCGTAGAGCTAGTATTGAAGAGGCTATTAAATCTGGAAATATTGATGAAATTAATAAATTTGAAGAATTATCTCCTTTTACAGAAAGTATTGTAAAAACTTATGGAGAAATTGTTTCTGGATTGACTAGTCAATTAGCAGATAGTGTTAAAAAAGGAAGTATTTTAGTTCAAAAGAATGGAACGAATGATTCTTATTTAGAATCTTTAGTCGCGGCAGGATTAGCTGATTATAATGAGGCTAAAGATGGAATTATTATTAATACTACTGATAAAACTTTCAATGATGTAATAAGTTGGCTTAAACAATATAATCCTAATCCTAATATGTCTAATGCAGAATATGCTGAAGCATACGAAACATTATTTAACGCATTTAATAAAGATTTAGTAAATAAATTTACCAATTTAATAACTGATAGTTCTGTTTCTATGAAAGATGCTTTGTCTTATACTTTAGCTTCAGGTGGAGCAGCCGATGATGTTTATTCAGTAATGTCTGAATTAGGCTTTACTTTTGATGAAGTAACACAAAGTTTCGTAAATAGTACTAAAGATTATGAAGGCCTTAAAAATAAATTAGAAGAAATAATTAAAGATAGTGATAATTTACAAGAAGTTAATGAAGCAAAAGCTAAATTGGCTAAATTAGAAAATGAACCAGTTCGTAATTTATCAAGTTCTGTAACAGATTTAGTACAACATCGAAATGATCTTACTGAGGATATGATTAAAAATTTTGCCAAGGCTATTGGAGAAGATTTTGATGCTCTTATTGACGGGCATTACTTTAGTAGTAATGGTAAAGGTGGCTATAGATTAGATCGAAGTGGTACTTTAAATTTACTTATTGCTAAATATGGAGAAGCTAGCGAAGTTGTTAATAATTTTAAAAATAGTTTATTTGATAGTGCAATTGCTGATTTAGAAAAAATTGGGAATATTCAATTTAAAGGAACTACTAATTTTTCTGATATGCAAACTGCTGTAGATAATATTAATAGTAGTTTAGATTCTAATTTATCTGTAGATGAAATTTTTGAATACAATGACAAATTACAAGCTTGGGTATATAGTCAAGAAGGTATTAAGAGTACAGTTGAGGCCGCGAAAAAAGAAGCAGAAAAAGCTGAAAAAGATGGCAAAGATACTCAAAAAATACTAGAGAAAACTATTGGAGAATCTTTCTTAGGTGATATTGATTTATCTTCTTTTATTAGTGGTAATTTAGATAAAACAAGTCAACAATGGACAAAAATACAAAGTGCAATTAGTGCTTATAATACTGCCATAGAACAAGTTGGCGGAGAAATGATTTCTAGTTCTGAAGAACTTTATACTGTATTAAGCAAAGGTGGTAATGAAGCCGTACAAGCAGCTAAATCTATCGCAGAGACGGGTAACCAAGAATTTAGTTCAGAAGATGCTAAAACAGCTTATTTATCAGAAATTACTCAATTGAAATCTATTTCGGAAGAAATTAATAATATGACTATTGGTTCTATAATTAGTGGATCAACTAAAGCGATATTAGAAACTATTGAAGGTTATGATTTTTCTGAACAACCAATTGAAGGAACTAATAGTTATATTCTTACAGCTATGGGCTCAGTTTCAGAAGCTTTATTAGACGTTTATAAAACAATGATTGCAGAAGGCAGTGAAGCCACCATTGAAGAAATTAATACTGCTGGTGCACAATATTATACTGCTTTAGACAACGAAAATGGTACAGTTAGTGCTATTAATACACTAAAGAATGCAATGAATATGTCTTATGATGATTTAGGGAAAATATTTACATCAAAAGGCATGGATATGGTAGAATTATTAGGAGAAAATTTTGAAAAAGCTGCAGATTATGGTATTAAACGTAATTTTGATGGTACAGTTCAAATTTTTGATTTTGATTCTTTAGCTTCTAAAATGAATTGGGACCCAGATTCTCCTGAATATGTTGAGGCACTTAATCAATATCATGATTCATTAATTACTTATAATAAACGAGTTAGTGATAGTATTAAAGATGAATTTGGAAAATTAACTTCTACTAACATTGGTGATGAAATTAATTTAACTTATTTAGTTAAAGCTTTTGGCGAAAATACAGATAAATTAGCTTCTTTACTTGGTGTTGCTCCAGAAGATTTAACAGATGGAATTGTGACGGCAACAAAAGATACTGCTTCAAAAGCTGTTTCAATTATGGCAAAAATTATTGAAAATCAAGGCTCTATTGAAGGAATTGATTTAGAAGGATTAAGCTTAGATGAAATTTGGGCTACTTATAGCGAAATTATAAAAAATGCTCAATCTGAAATTAGTTCTGCTCAATCAACTTCAATTTTAAGTTCTCAAACGGCAGCTTTATTAGTATCTTATAATAGTGCTTGGTCTGATAAATTGAGTAGTGATGGAACTATAGTTTTAAGTTCTGCAGAAGAATATATTCAAGCTACATCTGATATTTATCAAATTGTAAAAGAATCTTTTGAAGCTGGAAAATCTGATTTACAAACTTTAAATAATTCTTTTGCCAATTTAATTAAGGCTAATAATTCACAGGATAGTGCTGTAAATTCAATGCTTTCTTCCGCGGCAAATTTATCTGTAGATACTTTAAATAATTTTGCTACAGGAATGGGACGTGAATTAGAAGATTTTATAGATGAATCTGGTAAACCTTTATTAGATAGTATAAAACGTGTTGGCATAGATAGTTATCAAGTAACTAACTGGCAAGATTATATTGCAGAATTACAAAATAAATTAGGAATTAGTATAGATAATACAACTCAAGATTATATTAATGCTTATATAGCTTGGTTAGATAGTGAAGCTAATACCGCTCCTAACCCTAAAGAGGCATTAATGACTTCCTTAATTCCAAATTTAGAAAAGTTATCTTATGCTGAAATTGGTCAAATTGCTAAAACTTTTGAAATGACTGTAGAACAAGTTTTAGCTTTAGTTGAAAATAATGGGGATAATACTTTTAATGCGAAAGATTTATTAAATGTCTTACCAATTGATAAAACTAATGAAGAATTCGCGCGAGCATTATCAACTCAGTTACAATCAGTAACTTCTAATATGACTTCTGCTATGGTTGCTTTTGTTGAAGCCGGAGCAGATGGAAAAAGAACTAATTTAGATATTAGTAATTTAAAAAATGCTATTTCTGATTTTGAAAAAGGAATGCAAGCATTAGGCCAGAGTGTTTCTGTTCAAAATATTGGTTTAGCATTAGTTCAAGGTGGCGAAGCTGCTGTCGCTGCTGCAGAACAAATTGCTGCACTTTCTGGACAAGAATTATCTGCTTCTGATGTAGCAACTTTATATCAAGGTCAAGTTAGTAAGTTAGTTAATGCTGTTAATACTGTTGTAGCACAACCTGGTGAAATTGTTGATGCAGTTACTGCTTCAATTATAGGTCAATCTGGTGGCCAAGTAAGCCAGTTAGGTACTACTGGTCAATATGTAGTTGAGTCTGTGGCTAATTTGTATGAAGCTTATAATAATTTATTACAAAAAATGGTCGCTACTGGTGAAGCTACTTTAGCCGATTTGAATAATGTTGCGGCAAAAGCTCTTGAAAATAGAGATGGCGAGCAACAAGTTATTGATGCTCTTGGTGACGCGTCAAATATGACTTATACTCGTTTTGGTGAGATATTAGCACAACAAAATATTAGATTAACTGAAGAGTTAGTAAACTCTTGGAGTGATTCTGGAATTATTAAACAACTTGGCGGCTCAAAAATGGCAATTACTGATTTTAGTAAATTTGCTGATGTTATGGAATGGGAAGCAGGTAGTGAAGAATATACTAGTGCTTTTAAAACATATAATGATTCTTTAATCAATATGAATCGTCAAGCTGAGAAAAATATTCTTGAAGAAGTTTCTAAAGTTGGAGAAGCTAAAGGTGGCGACTGGATTAATCTTACTCAAATAATGGATAAGATGCGAAAAGGATTCGCGACATTAGCTGATAATTCTGATGCTCCTTCTTTTGAAGTAATTAGTCAAGCTTTAAGTGCTTCATTAGCACAATATAACGCAAAAATTGAAAATGGAATTTTAAAATTAGACGAAGATGCTAATATTCCAATGGTTTTCCAAACAATTGCTGATAATGTTATTAATTATGGAGAACTTTCTGCTAATGAAACTGCTCAATTATTAGATACCATAAAAAGTGTATTACAAAATTATGCCAATTTAATAAGTAATGGAATAGATGGGACTCTTAGTAATTCTGGAGCAGAGCAATTAAAACAATTTGCTTCTGGTTTTGGAATTAAAGACCTTACATTTTCTGAAACTACTAAAGGATTAAAAGTTTCTACTGAGCAAGCTTATAAATTATATCAAGCAATTAAAAAGATAGATGCCTTACAGGGGAATTTAGTTTTTAGTAAGTTAGCAGAATCTTTACGAGCAGATAAAGGCGGAGATTTTTCTAGTGCTTCAAAAACTATGGCCGCGGTTGCTCGTGTTGAAAAACAAATTGAAAAAAATCAGCAAAAAGTAAATGAAGCTCGTGAAAAAGGAATGGGATTAAGCTTCCAAGAATGGCAATTATTAGAAAAACAAAATACAAAGTTAAAAGAAAAGAAATCTTTATATGAAGATATTCAAAAAGAAATGGCTTTTTCTAATATGGATAATCCTGATTCTTTTAATTTTATGAATCAAGATTTGCCAAAAGCTATGCAAGGACCAATTAATTATTGGGACTCTGTTGGCAAAGCTTTTGCTGCGATGAATGAAGCTGGTCAAACTGGTAAGATGGCTATTCAAGACTTTTACAATATTGTAAATGAAATGAATAATTTAATAGCTCTTACTGGTAATGAATTAGTTTTAGCTGGAGTTACTTTGGATGGTTCGGCAGAATCCGCTGCAGCATTAATTCAAAAAGGTATGAGTTCTCTTACAAATATTGATGGTAAGGGCGTTAAAGTTAATCTTCAAAATTTAGGTATTGATTTTGTTTCTGGAGCAGAAGGAGCTAAAAATAATTTCCACAGTGGCGTTAAAGCTTTAGCCAAATCACAAGTTGAAATGTTAGACGCAGCAATTAAAGTTCTTGAAATTGTTGTTGCGATGGAAAATCTTGGTAATATTGATGTTGATGGAAATAATGTTTTTAGTATTGGGGACATTTTTAAACTGGATACCGAAGGAAACCCATTACCAGAATATACAAAAGAATATCAAGCTTTTGCGGAAGATTTATTAAAACAAGCTAAAACTAATGAAGATATAAATGAAGCTTTAGAAGCGGTAAAAATTAATGGTATTACAATGAAAGAATTGCTCCAAGATGCTGCGGATGGAATGAGAAATGTAAATCTTTCTGAACAGGAATATTTCGCGGTTATGGATGCTTTTGTAAAAGCGGCTCAGAGTGGAGATTGGGATTTAGATAATATTTTTGAAAGCGTAAAAGATATTATTAATTCTTCTTTCCCAGATGGAATGACTGTCGATGTTGGAGATAAAACTTTTGTTATTTCTGGCGGTACTGTTGGCGTTATTGATTGGAATGATTCGGGAACTCAAGAAGCTATAAAGATTTTTGAAGGAAAAGTAGAAAATTCTAAACAAGCGGTTATTGATAGTGTAACTAAATACCAAAATAATACTGGTGGTCAAGTTGATGTAATAGTTGGATTAGCTGTAAATGGAGAAATTGATATTAATGTTGATGAAAAAGGAAATATTACAGTTAAAGACCCAAATGGAAAAGAATTTGACCCAAATAGTAATATTGGAGCCTATTTAATTGCTGAAGCCGCAATGAAAGCAAAAGGTATTGAACCTCCATTTTCATGGTCCTGGACAGAAGAAAATGGTGGCCAAGCTAAAACGACTATTAAAGTTGGAACAGAAGAAAGAGTTGTTTTTACAGATTCAAAAGGTAATGTATGGTATCATTCTGATAGAACTGGACAGGATTATTCTTCTAAACAAGCATTAATTGATGCGGAAGTTGAGCAATTAAGACAGCAGTTAGAAGAAGATGGAGATTATGTAACTTATGGAGAAGCTTATGAAATTTTATATCATGAAGAATATAAATTTAAAGCAAATATTAAATCAGATTTAAATGATGGAGAAATTGCTCAAAAAGCTAGAGAAATTGTAAAAGAAGGTTCTAATAAAATTAAAGATAAGATTAAAGAAGCTGGAGAAGCAGAAGAAGGAGATAATTATACTTATACAATTAGTGAAGATGGAAAAACAATTACTTTTGATTTAAATGGAGTTCAAGTAGAAGTAGCTAATACAGGGAACCCACAAAAGGATCTAGAAGCTGCTATTAGCACGCTGGGCGATGGATTAGAATATACAGATTTAATTACTAAAATAGAGACTGGTATAAATAATGCTTTTTCTGGAGATACAGTAAAGCAGTCTATTACAGGAGCTATTCAGTCTGCTTTAGGTATTAGTGGATCTGATGGTTCTGGAAGTGGAATTCCAATTCCTCAAGTAAAGTTGTTACCATCTGGTATAACAATTGATATTTCTCAAGCTGGTCAACCAACTTTAAGTAATACCGCAGGTACAAGAGATTTGGTTATGGAAGAAGTAATTTTAAAACCAAATAGCGTTAAATTGAATGTTGATGGTCTTACACCTACTCTTGAAGGTGGCGCGGATTCATCTGGTACTGCAAAACCAATTCAAACAGGTGAGGTTACTTTAGTGCCTGGTAATGTTTCATTAGATGTAAGTACTAAAAAGCCAACGCTTAAAGGTGCGGAAGATAATACTGCTATTGATTCTGACCCTGTAACTTTAAAACCTTCTAGTGTTACTTTAGATGTTAGTAGTAAAAAGCCTGAAATAAGTGGAGATATGCAAGATGCAGAATTAGATACTTTAGCGGCAAAAGTTGGCACAATTGATGCTTCATCTTCTAAAGCCCCTGCTATTAAAAAAGATGGTATGCCTACTGCTACGATAGATACTTTAGATGCAACAGTTACTACTATAAATGCTACTGCAGAAACAGTAGATGCTTCTGGAGCGGCCACTTCGATTGCTGATGATATACGAGCAAAATTAGAAGGCGAAGAATTTAAAGTTAAAATTGGATTGGAATTAGATCTTGGCAATAATAGTGGTGGAAACCCAAATAAAACTGATACTCCTGATGTAGGAGATGGAGGATTAAGTGGATTAGCAAAAGCTATTAGTGATTTAACTAATGCTGCTTCTGGCGCTTCTGGTCCTCTTGGAGATGTTAAAACAGCTTTAACTGATGTTAACTCTGAAGAAATAGTTAATGCTAGTAAAGCTACTACAGATGCTAGAGCTTCTGAATTAGTAAATGCAAGTAAAGCTACGACTGATGCTAAATCTGCTGAAATGTCTAATGCTATGCATGCTATTAACGATACTCAAGCCACAAAAGTTGTTACTGCTACTGGAGCAATTAATAATATTAATAGTACTCCAGCAACTAATGCGAGAACAGCAATTAATGGTATTAGTTCTACCGGAGCTGGCAAAGCTAAAGAAGCAATTAATAATATTAATTCTGGTCCAGCTGCCGCAGCAAAAAGTGCTTTAAATAGTATTTCAGTAAATTTGCCAAGTAGTAAAGAAACTGATGTTACTTTAAGATATAAAGTAAGTAAAACTAGCGCGAAAGGTAATGTTGGTAATTTTGCCCAAGCTAAAGGTTCTGGACCTGCTAAAGTTGGCGGTTCAACAAAAACTTTAATGGGAGAGCTTGGTCCAGAATTAGTAGTATCAAATGGGCGTTATTTTATAGCTGGGGCTAATGGGGCAGAATTTGTTGATTTAGCAAATGATGCTATCGTATTTAATCATTTACAAACTCGTCGTTTAATGAGCCAAGGAGCTATAGGCGGAAGAGGTCGTCCTACCACTAATGAAAGAGAAGCTGTTGCTTTTGCTAAAGGTAAAGTACCTTCATTTGGTCCAGCACGCGAGACAGGAGAAGATCAAGATTCAAAACAACAAGCTCAAGAAAAACGAGAATCAGAAAAAATTTCTAGTGTTAGCGTATCTCCTTCTTCTCATACTTTTCATAATTTAGTACAATTTAAATCTAGAGCTAAAGGCACTGGTCCTGCAATGGCAAGTGCTTCAGAAGCACTCGCGCTATTAAAACAACTCCGTGCAATGTGGCAATCACTCGCAGACGCTTCTCTTAAAGATATGGGAGGCGGAGCCGGTGGTGGCGGCGGAGGCGGCGGCGGAGGCGGCGGTAAAAATGACGAAAATAATGATGAATACGTTGCCGGTGTCGTTGCTGAAGTTGAGCGTTGGTATAACTGGTTAAAAGCTATTGAAAAAACACAAGAAAATATTAATAAATTAACTAAAGAATATAATATAATGGGAAAAGAGGGAATTTCCACTGAAGAAAAATTAAATAATTTGAAAAGCCAACGAGAAAATACAGAAAGAGATAGAACTATTAGAACAAAATTAGTAGATGAACAAACACGTTATCGTGAAGGTTTATACAATCAAATTCGAAAAGAAAAAAGTGCTGCATCAGCTTTTTATCGAGTTGGCGATAATGGTGAATTATTACTTGCTGATGATGCAGCTTTCCAGGAATTTGTTAATAAACAAACAGGAAAAGATAATTATTGGAAAGGTTATCGAGCAAAAAAACAGCATTCTTTAAGTAAAAAAGAAGCAAATGCTCTTAATACAGCAAATAATGCTTGGAATAAAGCTCACAAAGATGATAAAAATTTTAAAGAAAGAAAAACAGATTATGCAGCAGGAGAAGTGTTTGAAGGAAAATTAAATGCCGAACAAGTTAAAGCATTAAAAGGTTTAGATAGTAAAAAATATAAAAATTTGAAAGCAACAGGTACTTGGACAGATGTAGAAAAAATAAATGTAAATTCGGGCCTAGAATTAATGAAACGTTTACAAGAAAAAGATAAATATGGAAATTTAAAATTAAGTGCAAAACAACAATATAAAATGTTATCAGATTTAGGTTTCGGAAAATTTATGGCAACAAATTCAGCCGGTAAACCGTTAGACACTGAGCAAGAAGGTTGGGAAGCTACAGCTGTTCAAAACTTTTATGATAAAGTTGAAGGAATGAAAGATGAAATAGAAAGTTTATCTAGTTCTATTACTACACAAGAAGATGCTATTTTAGATGATTATGCTGCGATTGCTGATATTAATAGTCAAATTCGAGAACTTCTTACTCCTGTAACTGGAGTAACCGAGGGATTTACTAAATGGTACAACGAAACTCAAAAAATTAAAACTGCTCAAGCTGAAATTAATAAATTAACTAAAGAGTTAAGTAATTTCCAAAATGATTTTATAGCTAATGGATTTAAAATCTTCAAGAATTATAAAGACCAGGAAGATTCTTTAAATAGGCAAAATAAAATAAATGAAGAACTATTAAAGAAGAGAGAAGATTTGGCTGGCACTCTTACTAGTAAATATAGTGGCTTAATAAATAAAGGAATTATTTCGGTTGATGAAAATGGTACAGCTACTTTTTCAAATTCTAAAGTTAATAAAGGAAAGATACAAACTTCTTCCAAACAAATTGCTACTAATGATAAAGGTTATCAAATATATGAGATAAAAAATGAAAAAGGCGAAGTAACTCAGGAATATTATGTTGATAATAAAGGTGTTGTGCGGGATAATAAAAATAATGAAGAAATTAAGGATGAAAATATTATTCATTCAGGAATTCTTAGATATGAAGATAAAGGTTCTTCTTATAATACTAATGGAAAAACATTTGAACAAATTATAGAAGATATTACTTCTCAAGATGCTTCTGGCAATGTCGCTTATAACGCAGAAGAACAGTATCAAATTCTAAAATCTTTAGGTTTAGAAGATTTTATGAAATACGATGAAAAAGGCAATCAAATTTATAAAGATTTTGGTGAATTAAGTAAAGAAGATATGCAAAAAGCTGTTGAAGCTGGTATAAAACGCATACAAGGTTCTGTTGAAGAAATTAATGAAAATAATGATGAAATAACTAATTTAGAGCAAGAACAATTAGAAATTCAAAGTCAATTACAATCAATCCAAAAAGCTTTAATAGATAATCAAATCGAAGTTGAAAATTTGGTTAAAGACGCTGTTGTTCAAGAACACCAAGATGCTATTGATGCGAAAAAAGCTTTTGCTGATGCGATAAGTGATGCGGCTTCAAAAACTATTGAAGGCATGAGAAAAAGTCTTGATAATGAAAAGAAAAGAAATGAATCTGATAAAAATAATAAAGAATTAACTTTATTACAAATGCAATTAACTACCGCCCAAATGTCTGGCAGTTCTGTTTCTAAAATTAGAGATTTACAAAAACAAATTCAAAATAAGCAGCAAGAAATGTATTATAATGAAAGAGAAGCTTTAATTAGTGAATTAGAAGATCAAACTAATGAAACAGTAAAAGCTTTGAACGATCAAACTGAAATTGCACAAACAGCTTTAGACTATCAAGTTAAATATGGTGAAATTTGGGAAGAAGTTAATGAAAAAATAAAAGCTTTCTCAGAAGAAGGATTAGCAGGTTATGTTCTTAAAAATACTCCAGATTATTTAAGTAGTAGTGAATTAGCTCGTCAAAAAACTGAAACAAAAATTTTAGAACAAATACAAACTCTTGCTGCAGAAAATAAATATCAGCAATTAGAAAATGAAAGTAACGCTTTATTATCAAAACAAACTGATTCTAGATTTAAAAATAATAATGTTAAAGAAGCAGTTTTAAAAGCTGGTCAAGAAGCCTTTAAAGATACCGATGGTACTTTAGAACAAAAGAATGAAGCGGCTAAAAAGGCAATGAGTTCTAAAATAAATGAATATCAAAATACTTTTAATAATCAAGACGCTGCTTCTAAAGTTACTAGTCAAATTAATAATCTTGGTAATATAACTTCTTTGAATCAAGAATCTAGTGTACAGAACGCTCGTAAAGCTTATGACAGTTTAGGAAATGCAAAGAGCTATGTAAGTCAAGATACTTTAAATAAATTAATTGCTGCTGAGAAAAAGATTAATGAATTAAAACAACCAAAAAAAGAAGAAAATCCTCCTTCTCCTACTAGTGGAACAGGAACATCTGGAGAACCAACGAAACAAGATCCTGGAGATAAGAAGCTTATTGCTGAAGGAGGAGCAACTCCTCCTATTTCTTATGGATATGCTATAACTGATGATTGGGAGAAAAATGAAAAAACTAGAGATATTGCAAAAGCTATAAAAGAAGTTTCTCCTACTTATGGTTTAGATGCTCTTCATGAAAAAATTAATGAACTTTATAATACTAATAAAGGTAATGAAGCTAAAACTTATAAAGCATTAAATAAATTAAATAATAAAACAGATTTAAAAAAGATTGTTAAAAGATATCGAAATAAACATAATCAATGGCCAATATATACTACAAGTAAAAGAATTAGATATTATGCAACAGCAAAAGATGCTTTAAATAATACAAATCCGTCTGGAATAATACAAGCTAAAACAAAAATACCATTTGTTGCAATTAGTAAAAGTGGACGAAAAACAGACAAAGCTCAAATTTTAAAAGGTCGAGATGGAAAATTTTATCCTTATTTAAAAACTACTGGTAAATTAAGTAAACAAATAGAGATTCCACAATTTGCTAAAGGTGGAGATATTGATTTTACAGGTATTGCTCAAGTTGATGGAAGTAAAAGTGAACCAGAACATATCTTTAATTTTAAACAAATGGAAGCTTTACGAGCACACTTACTTAGTGGTGTAGATACTACTTCTCGTGCCGTGACTGGGTTATCTAATATTATAGAGAATTTACCTAATGCTAATACTTATAATAATATTAATAATGATAATTCTGGAATTAATATTAATAATCTTGAATTCCATATGGAAGTTAAAGAAATTTCTAATGATTATGATGCTCGTAGAGCAGGACAACAAGCTATGGAAGAAATGGTTCGTATTGCTTATAAAGCTGGTAATCGTTCAATATCTAGGAGGTAATGGAGAATGGCTAATTTAATAGGACAAGAAATTTTTAGTAATTTAAATAATAAAGGTCAAGTATATTTAGCGACACATGATGGGGTAGGCAATAGCCTACCCTATATGAGTCGTTCTTTTATTAGTTTTACTTTTGGAGGTAAGGCTATTGAAGATTTTGGTTTAATTGCGACTTTTGAAGATAGAATGGAAAATAATTTATATGCTTCTTTTTCAGATTTAACTTCAACATATGATATGATTGATGGTCAGTTATATTGGGGAACTCGTTTTGAAGCAGGACAATTAAGTTTAAAATTATCTACTGATGGAATGACTGAAAAACAATTGGATGATTTTAAATATTGGTTTTCTCCAGGCATTATTAGAGAATTAATTTTAGCCGAGCATCCAAATCGAGCTATTTTCGCGCGAGTATCTGAAAGACCTGTTTTTTCTTGTTTACCATTTGAACAAAAAACTTCTTTAAAAATATCAGGTATAGATTATGAAACTAGTACAACTTTATATAAGGGCTCTATAACTTTGTCTTTTGTTATGGATGAACCTTATTGGCATACAAAATTAAATTATATACCAACTTTTATTAATTTAAAAAAAATGGCTCCTTTTGATGAAGAAAAAGATAATATTAATGATAAAATAAATTCTCTAGAAAATAAAGATACAATAAAAATTATGTTAGAAGATAATATTCCTCATCAGTCACTTCTTCGCGGAGATATGTTTTTAGGCGGAAATATATTAGTTACTTCTGAAGCTAGAACTAATTCAGCTTTAGTCGGTCAAGCATACTTAGGAATTATTACTACTGAGTCTGATGGATTAATTTTAAATAGTGATACCCCCAGAAGATTATTTTATTGTGGAACAGCAAAAAGTTTGCCAATTATTAAATTTTCTATGGAATTAAAATTTAGTGATAATAACTATATTACTAATCCTACGAATAAAATTTATAATAGTGAATTAAAAGAAGAAGATTATTCTTATATAGCGATTGGAGATAAAAAATTTAAATTTACTACTCCAAGTATTTTAACTAGTTATAATCAAGCTATTAAAATTTTTTCTTTGGCAGAATCTTTTAATAAAGTAGAATTATTACAACAAATTAGAGATACTGTCAATGAGTATTATGCTCGTGCTTGGGCGATTGATTGTGTTAACAGACATACTTCTAAAGAAGATGCTATATCACAAATGAGAGATTTTTTTGTCAGAGATTTAGTTACTTTTATTATTAATTCCAAAACTGGAGAAGCAATTGGAGATTTTACTATTAAGTATAGAAATGATATTGAAAATATTGAAGATAAAACAATAAAACAAAATGTTGGGGATATGATTCGTTCAGATTACTTAATTATAGAAGGACGAGATTATCTTAATGAAAATGGAGAGATAAATCAATGTCATGAAATTACCACAAATGAAGAATTATCTAATATGTTAGTTCTTTATGAAAATATGTTTTTATAAGAGTTAAAGGAGGAAGAAGCTTTATGATTAATAAAAAAAATATACGTGATTATGAAGTTTCTATTTGGACGCTTCAAGATAGTTTTATTACTATCTTGAAGCCTTCTCATTTAGAAAACAAAGGAATGATACAAGAACCTAAAATGGTTTTAAAAGACGATGGAGAAAATAGTTTTTCTTTTAAAATTCCTATGTATATTTATGAAGATACCAATCTAGAAGAAGAACCTTATTTTAAAAAGGAAGAACTTTTGATGGAAAATCCTATTTGGTTTAATGTTCGAAATGGTAATTTATTAGTAGATATGCGAAAAATAAAAGTTATTTTTAATAAAAAAACTGAAGATGAAGAAATTTTTGAATTTATTATTACTAATATAAAAGAAAGCCATGAAGGTTTTTCAAAATATTGTGAAGTAACCTGCGGAGGATTAGCTTTTCATGAATTAGGTAAACAAGGTTATAATATAACTTTATCTGAAAATGATTTTTTCTATGAATATGAAGAATGGATTGCTTCTGGGAAACCATTGAATAAAGAGCCCATTGAAAATATTAATTATTGGATAGAAAAAGTATTAAAAAATTCTAATTGGGGTTATGAAATACAGATGGATTGGTCTTTATATGACCCTACTTGGAACACTTCAAAAGTTTATAAAGAACCCTATGTTTCTTCTTGGAAAATTAAAGATAACATTTTAATTCCAGAAGAAAGTGTATTTAAAGAAAATCAATTAGAAAAAGTACAACCATTAGAAGAAAAAGAAAGTAATAGATATAATTTATTACAAAAGATTGCAGAAACTTTTCAAGTTTATTGTAAATATAAATATTATTATGACGATAATTATCATATTATTGATAGAAAAGTTATTTTTTATAATAATTTTTTAAGTGATAAAGAAGAAATTATAGATTTTACTTATGGATATAATACTAGTCAAATTACTAGAGAAATTGATAGTATGGATTTAGTAACAAAAATGTTTGTAAAACCTATGAAAGATAGCGGAACTTTTTCTGGAGAAATTAAACTATCTGATTCCGCCGCGAATAAATCTTTAGAAAATTATTTATTAAATTTTGATTATTTATATAAGATAGGAACTATTACTCAAGATCAATATGAAGAAGTAAAAAATTATGAAAAAGAGTTACATGAAATTAATTCTTCTTTTTTATCTAATAGTAGAAAATTAATTTATTATACTAATCAGTTACCTATTGAAGAAGCAAAAAAAACTGATGCTGAATCTTTAATAGAAAATAGTCAAAGAAGAATTAATAAAGCTAAATCAGAAGAACGTGAAATAGCGAATGGTAAAAGTTCTTGTTCTTATACTTCTACGAATCCTTTGCCTTTTATTTTAATAAAACCTACTGGTGATGAAAGTAATCCATATATTACTTTACAAAGTGTATTTGGTGAATTAAATCAGCCTTCTTTTCAATTATATACTGAAATTTTATCTACTGGAGAAGTTAAAAAAGAGTCTGAAATTAAAAATAATTTTGATTTTACAATAAAAAATGGTTTAGTAACTAAAATTACAATAAAAAATGCAAATTTAAGCAATGTAACAAAAGTATATGCCACTTTTAAGTATAAGCCAAATATTCCAAGTCAAAAAGTTCAGCAATTATGGTTAAGTAAACAAAAACAGGCTGAAAAAGAAAAAGCCGAAGCCGAAGCTCAATTATTAATAATTAATGGTGAAATTGATTCTTATACTAAACAAAATAAATCACTAAAAAAACGAAAACAAGAAATTATTAATAATTTTGAACGCTTTATGGGCCCAGCTATTAGAGAAGGAACTTGGAATCCAGAAGATAGTTATTCTAATTGTCAAACCAATGAAATTTTTGAATTAGACAATAGTTCTTTAATTAAAAATTCAAATACTGATAGAAATAATTCTGTTGGTTTTATTTGGAGTAATACTTTATTTGAAGGAGAATATGAAATTTCTTATCCTTATGGTTTAGATACAGATACTCCTAATAGATATTATCCTTGTATCAATTTAAGTGGAATAAATATAAATAGTTTAAACGGAGAAAATTTAAATTTAGTTTACAGAGATTATTACTGGGGTTTGAATGATAATGATTCAAAAGATTATCAAGACCCCACTAAAAATCATTATTTAGCATTAGGAGCTGAAGATGAATTAAAATTAGTTTTTTTACGAAATAAAATATATAAAAATATTATTCCCGCTTTAATTGTTTTGGGAGTGCGCTCTTTATTAGATGAAGAAGATGATAATGGTAAATCTACAACTCCTTATTCACAAGTTCAAAAAAATGCTAGATTAAGTACAATTAGTTATGAGAGTAATGGAGATTTTATTGAAACTGTTGTTATTAAAGAAGATTCTTTAAAAAATCTATGGATTGGACACATAGAAGATTATGAAATTGTTTATCCAAGATTTTATAATTCTTCTTTAAAATTTTTAACAACTACTCCAGAAAATATGATTTATTATGGAGATACTGCTTTAGAAAAAGATAAAGATTATTATATGCTTTTTAGAGCAGATAAAGATGAAGATGAACAAAGTGGAGGCGGTCATTTAGCACATTATTTAACTTTAAAGCCTGAATCAATAATGTTTAAATTAGATAAAAAATATTCTTTCCATTATAGTTTATCTACTGCGGCAGATGCGATTTATTTAGACGCTTTAAAAATTTTAAAAGAAAATTCAACTCCAAAAGTGTCTTATTCTTTAACACCTTTGGCAAAAGATGAATCTTTTATTAAAAAAGCTTATAATAGAATTGGACAATTAGTTCATATTAATGATATAGATTTAAAATTTGAAAACGTTCAAGGTTATATTTCTGAAGTTAATTTAAGTTTAGATAAACCTTGGGAAGATAATTATACTGTTAAAAATTATAAAACTAAATTTGAAGATTTATTTTCTACCATAGTTGCGCAAACACAAGCAATGCAACGCAATTCTCAAACTTTTACTATGGCTTCTAATTTATTTGATAATAATGGATATATTAATTCTGATTTATTAAATAAATCTATTAATAAAGCTGGTAATGAAATCGAGGTATTTGAAACAGTTGCGGTAACTGAAGAAGCCATGTTTGCAAGAATAGAAGAGCAACTTTATAAAGTTACTTCTGACGCGGCTTTAATTTTAAATGGTAATATTGGTTTAGCTTTTCCAGCTACAGATACTATTGATGGCATTTCTTTAAATAATCAAGTTGGTTTAAGAATTGATGGAACTATGAAAAGAGTGAAGAGAAAAGAGAATGGCGAACCTGAATTAATAGATGGTTCTTATCTCTATGATGATAAAAACACTATAGAATCTTATTTTAGAGTAACAAATGGAGCAATGGGTTTCTTTAAAAAAGGCTCTGAAAATGAAAAAGATGAAGGAATGATGTATTTTGACGCTCTTACTGGAGATATGGCTTTAAAAGGAACTTTATGGGCCAAGGCTGGTGGTTTTGGAGTTGTCTTAGGCGAAAATGACAAACCTTCAAAAGGATGGTTAATTGAAACGGGAACTTTTAAAAGTTTGAATGGTAGAGCTACTTTTACTTCGGGGGGACTAAACGAGAATCCGAAGATTATTTTAAAAGGTGATCAAAATCAAGAGATTTTTAAATTTGATGGTGAAAATTTAACTATTACTGGAGTAATTACTGCTAAACAAGGCGGCAATATTGCTGGTTGGATAATAGGTGATAAGGCTTTATATAAAGAAGATGATAAAGGTAATGAAGTTGTAGGAATTGGTCCTGGTGATAGTTCTGGTGATATTTCATTTTGGGCTGGTGGTCCCGCGAATGATGCTCCTTTTAAAGTTACTAATGGAGGAGCTTTAACTGCTACAAACGCGGATATTACTGGGGCAATTACAGCTACTTCTGGAACTATTGGGCAAACTAATGCTCCAAAAATTAATATAGGCAGTACAAGTGATGCTAGTACATCACCATCTTGGATTTATAGTGGTAGTAAAAAATCAAAAAATTTTGCTAGTGACGGTTTTTATATTGGAACTGATGGAATTTCTTTAGGAGAATATGATTCTAAATCAGGACACAATCCTTTTGAAATAAGTACTTCAGGAATTTTATATGCGACTGGAGCAACAATTTCAGGAGCTCTTACAGCAACTTCTCTTACTGTTGGTAATTCTATGACTTACAGTGATTCTGATGGATTAAAAATTGGTACAGGAAATAATTCTTTAGAATATAAAAACTCTAAATTAACGATTAAAGGTAGTATTACTGCGACGAGTGGAAGTATTGGCTCAACTTCAGCAAATCAAATTATTTTAGCAGATGGTGTTATTCGTTGGAACAGAACTAATACAGCTGATACAGAAGATAAAACTGGCTTTTATTTAAGTAAAGACGGGCTTTTTATCGGGAATAAAAATAAATTTAAAGTAACTGCTACAGGAGCAGTTACAGCTTCTGATATAACTATAAAAGGAGGAAGTTTAACAATTGGTTCTACTTTTTCAGTTACATCTGCAGGATATTTAACGGCAACATCTGGTTCTATTGGTGGATGGTATATAGGCTCTAATTATCTTGGTTCCGCAGATAAATTAGGAAATAGCGTCGTAGGTATTTCAAATCGTGGAAATAGTGATTATGCTTTTTGGGCTGGAGGAGTTAAAAATGATGATAACAGTCTAAGCGGTGCTTCTTTTTCTGTTACAAAAGAAGGAGCTTTAACAGCAGCAAAAGCTAATATTACTGGAGGAGAAATAAATCTTTCTCGAACAGAAGATATTTCCTATACCATTGAAGGAGAAGAATTAACTTATAATTATAATGGAGCTATTTCATTAAACCAAAGACATTCTGAAACAATTGAAAATATCACTAGAACAGTTCCTTTTACTCTTTATCTTCGGGAAAGAATTAATTATGGAAAAGATGAAGAAACTGGAAGAGATAGAATAACAAATTATAAAATGTTTTATCATGAAGGAGCTTTAGATTTTAGAGAAACAGATATTTCAAATGGAACATCAATTACTGCTGGTTTTATTTTTAGTAAAAGGTTTTCTACAAAAAAAATTGATATAAGTGACGAAACCAGTTCTATCGCTATAAATAATGGCAGTCTTGGACTAGAAATGATTGGTGGAACAAAATATGTTGGATTAAGAACTTATAATACAAATGAGTGGATAATTTATAAAAGTGTAGAGAATAACAAAGTTTATATAAAAGGAAATGTATATGTAGAAAATGGTGCTGGTGGTTGGAAAAAAATTTCTGGTTAAATAAAAATAAACCCTCTACTATTTAAGTAGAGGGTTTATTTTTTTTCATTTATTACTCAAAGAATATTTCAATATTTAACATTTCTTGAGGAGTTATTTCAAAATTATCAATACTATCCATAGGTAGTTTATCAGCATTAATTTCTAATTCAGTTTCTAATAAAGAATTAAATTCTTGATTAATTTCTTCTATATTAGCATTATCAAATTTAACATTACCATTTTCATCTATAATTAATTCGCCATTTTCATCTTTATTACCGTACTTTTGAATAATCTTTTGGCGCTCTTCATTAAAAGTTTGCATTTCCTTGTCTAATTCGCGTGCGAGTCTAGCAATCTTAAAAGCAAGAGAACCTTTGAAAGACTGCTGCATAATTTTATTAAAAGTTTCAGTAGCATTTACTACATTACTTAATTTAATCTTAATCATAAAGTTTCACCCCAAGTAGATTTTGTTTTCTTTAAATAACTGACAAAATATTTTCCAATACAAATTGCATCGGCTTCATCTTGCGTACAATCCTGATTGTACCATAACTTAACTTTATCTTGTGCTTGTTTCTTTTTATTTTCGCGGCCAGTACCTTCACCAACGCCGCAATATTTTCGCCATTCAACGGCATAAACAAGTCCATGATCTATACATGCCTCAAAAGCTACATCAATTAATACTCCTTGTAAGTTAGCTAAAACTCTGTATGTTTCAACTTGGAACTGTGATGAATTTTTGCCATAACTTTGGAGCTGGATATGCTCGAAGCCGAGGAAGTCGGGCTCCCACTCTTTAATCGCGGCAATTAACCATTTTTTAATTTGATTAATTCTTTCTTCTGTTGGAAGGTCTTTATCAGCTTTATAAGTTCCATAACTAACAAGAACACCATCATCATAGATTGAGTAACCTGTGATGATTGTTGCCGCGTCTAAAGCTAAAATTCTAGTCGTGTCAATCTTTTTGATTGGCACTTTATTTTTTTTGACTTTATAAGGGTCACCAGCCATACATATTTCACATTGAGGATGTTTACGCCAGTGACGATAAGTCTGAGTTTGTAAATGCCCTTCGGGGCATTTCATTTCTAATTCCGTATCTAAATTTTTATAAACGTCCGAAATCAATTGCCATCCTTCTTCTTCTAAATGATTTCGGACGCTATAAACATTTATAGGCATTTACTTACCTGTGCTACCAAATCCGCCTTCACCACGTTCAGTCGTAGGAAGAATATCAACTAGTACTGGTTTAAATCGTTCTACACGCTCAACCCATACTTGTGCGATTCGGTCGCCAGCTTTAATTTCATAATCAGAATCAGAAATGTTATCATAAAGTACGCCAATTTCTCCACGGTAATCTGCGTCAATAATTCCAATAGAGTTGGAAAGACGTAGACCAGTCTTTGCTCCGATGCTTGAACGAGGAGCAATTTTTGCTACCCAACCTTCTGGTAAAGCAATCTTTAATCCAGTAGGAACTTTATTAGAGATAGAGTGTGCAGGAATTATGGTGTCTTTAGAAGCGTAAATATCCGCACAAGCATCAGTATCGTGAGCGTAAGTTGGCATTTGGCCGCCATCTTCTAATTTAACTGGAAGCTCAAAAGCATAAGAATGATAACGTGAAAAAGCTTCATCAAAAACATCATAGAAGAAATCAAAAGTCGCATCAAGTAAGGCTCTCTTATTAGGAGAAGGCTCTAATTCATTAATTGCTTCTTGAATTGCGTTTTTATTTTGAGCGACAAAATTTGCGGCTTCCGCACGAGTTAGATTATCATCTTCAAAGCCTTTAAGAACGTCTTTAATTGAGTCTTCTCTAATTCGAGGAGTTAAAGCTCCTTTAATCATTCCAGAAATAATTTCTACAGAATCTTCATTTAAGTTTTCTTCTGGAATAGTCATAATTTGTTCAATCATATCTAGTAAAGGGCGAGCCTGCTCTTCCATAGAAAGGCCATCCGCAAGATCCATAAAATTTGCCATATTACATTACCTCGTATTCTTTAGTCACACTTACAAGCCAAAACTCATCAATAATTTCGTGAGTTTTTCTATCCTTCTTAGACTTGTAAGTCGTGTTATATTTTGTAAGAATATAACCATCTACAGATTGATTATTCTTATATTCTTCAATAGTTTCCATTGCCAGCTGTTCACTGTCTACCTTAAATACTAATGTTTCAGTTTTCAGTTGCTTGTTCATGATTTTCATTCTCCTTCTTTTCATTTAGCTCTCTTAGCTGTTGAATTAAATTTATATAATTAAGTTTTTTAGCTGTCTCGGAAATTGTCCCAAATTGCGCGCGACCAGTTTTTCCTAATTTCTTAGCAAAAGCTCGTCTTTCAGCACGATTGTGAAATTGTGGTTGTTGAATTTTTTCTTCTATTTTTTCAGTAACTGCTTCTGTAATTTTAGAAGAATTATCTAATGTTTCATTATATAAATCTGTTAAAACAGATGAAGCAGCCAAATCTATTTTATAATTTTTTATTGGATAAACAGAGGAAGAAACACACGCAGTTTCTGCTGCTGTGCACTCATCATAAGGTTTTGTTTCTATATCTATTGGAGTAATATACCCGGACGTCGTTATTCCTTCGGGTAACTCAGGAACTTCTGTTTTAATTTTTTCTCCATCAGAATTAGTTATTGTTACAATACTCATACTAAACTCTCCACTACTGAGCAAATATGCTCATATTCTTTTTCATTATCTATTTCAATAATATGAAAAATATGATTTTGTCCAGTAGGCTTTAATGGAATATTTATTTCGTAATTTTCATAAATGCTAAAAATCATTTTTCGAGCGAGGCCTAAATCATAGTCTGTGGTTTCTTTTTCTGCATTAATAACTAAACCACTAGTTAGCGCATAAAACACAAATAATTTATCTTTTTCGTTTAGAGCAAGAATACAAATATATTTTGAATTACCCTGATATTTTAAAACTTCTTTAATCATTAGACTCTCTCCAGGTTTCATAAAAAGTTAAATCAGTTTTATTATAATCTCCTTTTATGATAACATGTTTAAATACTCGTGCAGGAATATCATAAATTTTTTCACCATTTTCTGTAAAAACTTTTTTAACTCCAATCAAAACATATGATTCATAGGGTTTTGCTATTAGCATATTTAAATCATTAATATTTAAATTTGTAGTAACTAAATGTAAAATACATAATTCTTTACTATCCCAAATAAAATCATATGAAAGTAAATTTTCAAATTTAATGGTATAAATTATTTTCCCTTTTTCCATTAATTTAAGTGTTGCAATTGTTTGAAAATTCATATTATTACCTCATATTCATTAGCTTTTCGCGTTCTCTTGGCTTAAACTTTCTTTTTTTAATAGAAAAGGTTAAAAACCATTCAGTAGGATCTCCTTCCGGAGTTAACTCATATTGTACTTTTAATTTATTAAAAGATCTTTCTTCACATTTATAAAAATGGTCTTTCCCTGTTTTTTGACTTCTCCAAATTTCATAAGTTGTAAGTCCGTAATGATGGCAACCTTGTCGTAAAATTTCTAACATTTCTGGGCTTAATATTGCTACTCGTAAAATAATTTTCCTATCATTACCAGGATTTTTAAATTCTTCATAATATCCTGATAAAGTATCTATAAAGAAAGAATTTAATACATGATTTTCATTATCATATAAATTTAACTGAATATTAGGAACTTCTTTTTCTCCAAAACCATATTTTGTTTTCTCTAAGTATATTTCACGAACATCTTCTTCGCTCATTTCTTTATAACTCATTAACCTTCTCCACCCTTAGTTTTATTAAAACCAAATTCATTTGATTTGAAAAAATCTATATAATATTTTTCTAATTCATTTAACTGCTCTTTATCACAATACATAATAACTTCAATAGTCCAATTCCAAAATCCTGTTTTCCAAATTTCATGATGAACAGCTTGGTCAGCAATTGTTTTAATTCCAATAGAACTTTTAAAATGGTCTGTAATTCGTTTCTTTATATTAGTACTTTTACCAATATAACATTTTCCACTATCTATATTAGTGATTTTATAAATGCCAGGTTTATCTTCTATACAAGCGCGTTTAAAAGTTTCATCAATATACGGTTTAACATATTCTGCCCAAACAAGTTTATTAATAATATCTGGGTGTTGAACTTTTTGAGAAACAGTTGTGATTAGAAAATTTATATCATCTTTATATTCATCAGGAACTTGTATTGTATAATATAAACGCTCCTGTAAATTTTTTTCATATTGCCTTAAAGGTTCTAGTAAAGCTTCATATCTCTGTTGTTGATACAAAGTGTCTGCGAGAATATTATTTTGGCTTTTTCTCGCGGCTTCAATAACATCTGCAACTTCTTGTTTAAATTTATGTTCTTTTTCTAATTCTTCTCGTTCAAGTTTAATATACTGATTTTTTAAATTTTCTTCTTTTTCACGCCACAATCGTTCAAAATCTGTATCCATTTCGGACTGCCGTGTATTCTTTTGATGCTCAAAATATATATTTAAATCCTCTGTTTTTTTATTTAATTCTTCTCGGTATTTATTTTGAACGGTAAGGATTTTATCTTGATAATCTTCAATTAAATCTTTCTGAGAACAAATATCTTTTTGTAAATCTTTTTTTCGATTTGATAATTGTTCAAATTGTCGTTTCGCATCTTCGACTAAAAGATTTAAGTTATTTAATTCTTTATAATCGGTTTGAACTTTTTCACTAAGTTTAATGCTTAAAATAATAATAATTATAATTAATATTCCTATAATACCATATAATACCATCTACATCACAACCACTCCTTTACTTTATAATAATTATAACACGGTTTTTTAAAAAAGTCAAATATTAAAAGAAAAAGAGCAGGCATTAAGCCTGCTCGTTTTTAAATTTATCAGAATCACAATAAATAGTTCTATAATCTATGCAATCTTCAGCATAATCAATATTATCTTCATCATACATAAAATCCCAAGGGCACTCTTTTCGCTCAACTTTCCAACGGCATTCATTACAAGTCATATTAACCGCACTTACTCCATCCACAACTACTACAAATAACACAACCGCCTTCTCTACGAATGGGTTCGCCGCATTCAGGACATTTTTCATTCGTCTCAATTTCAATAGCTTTCTTACTTTTTACAATATTTTTTTGAGGTTTTTCTTCTTCTCCGTAATAAAAAGCCTGTAAAGTTTTAGCCATAATATCTGGACAAGATAAACCATCTACAGCTTTACTAGTTTTCGCACAAGCTGGACAATAAATACCTTTTAATTGGTCAATAATTTCAGTTACTTTTACTCCGGAACGCAGACCGACAGAAATTAATCTATTTACTGCCGCAGTATTAGCTTTACAAATGCCGCCTTTGCTACTTTCAATAAAAGTTTCGACTAAATTACCTTCATCATCACAATTAACTGTAATATATAAAGTTCCGCAAGCACAATGACGACAATATGTATTACCGTGCGTAGTACCTAAAGTTTTGCGAGAAACTGGAGTAATGGAATCAAAAATTACCGGGAAATCTTCTGGATGGATTTCTTTTACTGAATTTTTCTTTTCCGTAGTTAGTATTCCTGCACGACGACAATTATTTCTAAAAACAGTAATGCCTTTTAAACCTTTTTCCCAAGCTTCCATATAAATATTCATAACATCTTCTACAGTTGCTGTTTCAGGAAGATTTACTGTTGAAGAAATTGAAGCGTCAATATACTTTTGCCAAGTAGCTTGCATATCTATTCTTTGATGGTAATCTAATTCTCCTGCGGTAATAAAATAATCTGGAAGTTGGCTATCATCAGAAAGATGATTTTTCTCCATATATTTTTTTACAATAGGCGTATAAACTTTATATTCAACATCTTTTCCATAAAGACTTTCAGTTTTACGAGTATAATAATTCGCAAAAATTGGTTCAATACCGCCACTAATACCTAACATAGTACTTAAAGTTCCAGTTGGTGCAATTGTTAATAATTGACTATTAGCAAGGCCATTTCTTGCAATAATTGCACGAACTTTATCATTTAAATTATCAAAAAAGAAATCTGATTGATTTAATTTATGAAAATCATATTTAGGAAAAGTTCCTTTTTGAGCAGCTAAATTACAAGAAGCATATGCAGCAAAATTTAATATATCATGAGCGATAGTATCACATAATTCAAGAGATTCTTTACTACCATAACGTATACCCATTTTAATTAACATATCTGCAATTCCCATTACTCCAAGGCCAATTTGTCGCCAATTTTTTACACTTTCTTGCTGTTCTGCTAATGGATGTAAAGGAAGTCCTTCATCTAAAACATCATTTAAAGCTTCTACTGCGATATATACTGTTTCTGCTAAATCATCAAAATCAAAATAAATTGAACCCGCGGGACTTGTTTTTACAAATTCAGATAAATTAATTGAGCCAAGTAAACAACTTCCTCCTGCTGGAAGTGGTTCTTCCGCACACGGATTTGTTCCAGCATATTCAAAATCTTCAAAGCCAGAAAGTAAATTATGTTTACTTATTCTATCCCAGAATAACATTCCAGGCTCACCCATATCCCAATTATTATAAGCCATTTTTTTAAATAATTCATAAGCATCAATAGTTTTATTAATTACTTCTTCAGTTTCTTCTCTTGTAAAAGATAAAGTATATGGTTTATGATTTTTTGCTGCTTTCATAAAATCATCGAAAACTTTAATAGAAGTATTGGCTTTTGTAACTCTATTTAAATCACTTTTAATATCTATAAAATCTTCAATATCTGGATGATTACAATTCATAGATAACATTAAAGCACCGCGTCTGCCATTTTGACTAATAAGCCCTGTAACCATAGAATATAAATCCATAAATGATACTGCTCCGGAGCTTTCTTTCGCCGCATTTCGAACTCTTGCCCCTTTAGGAGCGAGTTTTGATAAATCTACTCCAACTCCGCCACCATATGAATAAGTTCTTGCGAGACTTTTTGCACAATCAAAAATAGATTCAAGATTATCTTCTGGAGGAGAAACTACATAACAATTAGAATATGTAATTTTTGTTGAATCTGCAAGGCCGCGATTTGCTAAAATTCGTCCGCCAAATAAAAATTTCTTATTACGAATTATTTCTTTAATATTTTCTTTATTGCCACTTATTCTATTTAACCAAGTTTCAAAATCTTCACCATTATGCTGATATTTTCTTTCCCAAATAGAAATACCAATTTCATTATCTTTACCAAGCCATTCTTGAATAGTCATACAATTCCTCCTGTAGCAAAATGCATTCCACAATACGGACAAGTATCATTTGTTATAGCCCAATTATAATTATTATCAAAATGAGGGCATTTTGATTGATTAGCAATAATTTGTTTTTTAATTTCAAAAACTTTATCAGAACGTTCCATTGTAGCTAATGCAATACGCAATTCACGCTCTAATTTTTCGTGGGTAGCAATAATATCATCTATCATATACGCCATCTCCCTTGTTTAAAAATTTTATTGAAAGATTGTTCAAATAAATCTTTCGCAGAAGGATGAAATTTTAAAAGTAAATCTTTTTCTTCTTTCCATAAATTATTTTTTTTACGTTTATCTATTTTATAATTTAATGAATAATCACGTCTATTAGTATGACTTATATCAAAAACACTTTCTGCAAGTTGTGATAAATTAATTAATGGATTTTTAAAACCTAAATTTGACTCTTCAAACTTTATTTTAATCATTATACCACAACTCCAAAAAGAATACAAGAGATTAAGTTTATAAATAAAATCTCTAAAATACAACATTTGAGTTGGGAAAGAGCCTCCCAATATAATATAAACATTAGATGTTTGAGTAATATCTGCTAAAAATTGATTTTTATATTTTTTTAACATATAATAAATTTCATCTAATGGTATATTTAAATCTAAAATTATTTCATTAGAACGAGAAAATTTTTGAAAAGACCTTAAAGTAAAATATTCTGTTAAAGTATGACAAATTATAGGGTGTAGTCGAACAATATTCGCGGGAGAACGATCTGAAATTTTATTTAAAGTATCTTGCCAATCATCATAAAAGAATTTTCTATCATACAAGTAAACTCTTTTTCTTGGAAGTATAGCTGGTAAAGGAAGTTTATTTTCTCCAGCATAATTACGATAATAAGTATCATCAAGAACGTGAGAAATAACTCTCGCTTTGACACCATCATTATATTTTTGTTTTAAAAATTCTTTATAAATAAAAGGTTTTGGAATTGTATAATCAATAATTTCATCTTCAAAAGGAATATAAATTCCATTTGTAAAAGCTGTCCCACCATAAATAATATTGTTCGCGCGCAAATAATGCTCTGGGATTTGAGGATTTTTATTTAATTCGCTAAAAAAGTAAATTTTGTCACAGCTACTTAACTCTTGATCTTCAAGAGTTAGTAGCCGACAAAATTGGTTTTTTTCAGTTTTATAATAAGTTGCGAGTTTCATAATTTCGATATTGGGAATAAGAACAGAAGTCTTATTAGATACGCATAAATCATAATCTAATAATCCTATCATTAAGCATCGACCTCCGCTCTTTCATCATATTCAAATAAACAATTTTTATAAGGTTTTCCATTTTTTAAATGATACGTTAAATTAGCCAAATGACTTTGTGGAGTAGCGTTATTATTGACATTTTCATATAGCCACAAAGCAGCATCTAACTTTTTACGAAAATGTTTAATTTCGCCAGTTTCAAGATTTGTAATTTTAATTCGTCTGCTAGAACTTAAAACTGGACGAATGTCAGTTACTTTTATTTGATGTTTTTTAAGAAAACCTTTAATTGTTGGAATACTAACTGAAAAAGTTTCTGCTATTTCTCTCAGATTATATTCTTCTTCAATCATTTGTTTGATTACTTCGATTTGTAATTCTTCGTGGCCTCGTAGTGGATAATCTTTTCCTTCTAATCGCCACGCTTTTCCTTGGTTGATACGATTTATTTGGGTCTTAGATAAATTATAATTTTGAGCAATTTGGATTAATTTATCTGTACTATTTTCTATATCAAACATTATATCTAAGACACGTTGTGGAACAGATTTATTAGTCCAATGCGTTTCAGCCTGATTAATATTATATCCATTTGGAACATAAGAATTATAATAAGCAATCCAATAATCTTCTTTATCAGTAAGTTCTTCAATTTCACATTCTTCTAAAATAGAAAATTGAAAATTTTCTAGCCCATATTTTCGCATAGCTTGATATAAAGGTAAATTTTTTACTTTACTATCACATCTATGCCCACTCCAACGGGCATAGATGTTTTTACTTTGTCCGATATATTTTTTATGATTTATCAAATTTTCTATAAGATAAATACCAGTTTTAATTGTAGTCCGTGCCATATTTATTCCTCCACAGCAGGTCTTTCATATTGAAAAGTTAATTCCCCATCCTCTCCTACTGTAAGTATCTTTGCTATGACTGGATACACACTGTTTTTTCTCTTTTTTGGTATAAAATCGGTTCCTCTTCTTATGCCCTGCACCATTAACATAGTTCCTTTTGTAAACCAACTTTTCTCAATTACGTGTTTCTTACCATCTTCTCCTTTCTCAGAGATTTGTTTATCATAAATTGCGTATTGATTTTTATAAATTTTAACTTGAACCACACCTGTTGGAGTAAGAAGTGAAATACTATTTTTTAACTTATTTTTATCAATTACTGTTCCAATAAGTTTATGAAGTTTAAACACTTTTACTTCCTGACCATTTGAACCTGAGAAACTATACTCAACTTCTGGTTCTTCGCTTAATTCAAAGAAATCATCATAATTTGAAGCTGCGGCCGCAAGTTCGTGCTCGTGATAGTAAAATGAAATACTATCCATTTCCCATTTACTAATATTACCTTTGCCATACTTTTCAGCTACGTCATTAAATAAAGAGTTATTTAACTTTTCTAACATTACTTCTTTATTGTCTTTAAGGTATTGACGCATTGGTTCCATAGCTTTTTTATAAATATTATCCCAAGTTTTTTGAGAAATATAAGAACCATCTTCTACTAAATCTATATCAAAATGCTCATTAATAAAATTAATTGCTTGTTCATTTAAATAATAATTAATTCCATCTTTACAAGTCTTTAGATACTTATTAAATAAGAAAAGTTTCGCGTAAAAAATCATTTCTTCAGGAATTAAATCTTTATTAATTAACATTTGCATATTTTGTAAAGTTAATCTTTGCTTTTGATCTGCGATACTTAAAAGATAATTGTGCATTATTTCTTCCCTAGATTTTCCTTCAATCGCATCAAAAGCTCCAGATTTAATTAGATTAATTGTTTGTAATTTATTAGTTCTATTTTTAATCATAAAATCATTAAATGATTCATATGGTCTATTTTTCATAATTAATCTAATTACATCATTTGAAACTCTTGTAATACCACGAAGTCCATAAGTAATACTATTTTGTTCGACATTTGGTGCAAAAGTAAAACTTGAATTATTAATGTCAGGAGGAAGAATATTAATTCCATAAGATTTGAATCGACCAATTGCTCGCGCAGTTTTACCATAATCAACAGTTTTCTTTACTCGCTTAACTTTTTCTTTTGAATCAGTTTTTACTTCTTCATCTTCTTCATCATCATCTTCTTCAACTTCTGCCATTACTTCTTCAATGTTTTCTGCAACTTCATCTTGGTCTATATCTTCGGGATTTTCACCATCATCTACGCCCGCACTATCAACAATTAGATTTGCTGTATTCCAGAATATAATTGGATAATTACAAGCGAGATTCATATTTTGAAGTCCAACAATACTGTAAGCTAATGTATGACTTAGGTTAAATGAATAACCTCGCTGGGTATTAACAAGAACATTCCAAAAATAATTACAAAGTTTATTATCAAGATCTTTTTCTTTAACAGTATCAAAATATTTTTGAGACAATTGTTCATAAAGTTTCGGGTCTTTCTTTGCAATTGATTTGCGAAGCATATCACTGTCTTTTAGACTCCAACCACCAAGTTGAGGATCTTGAATCATAGACATAATATCTTCTTGCGAAGCACAAATACCATACTCATAATCAAGATATTTATGAAGAAGTTGTTTTTGCTCGCTTGTTAATCCATACTGATTCATTTCTTGTTCCCATAACATTGGATTTTTCTTAAAGCGAGCATATTTTTCAAGAGGTTGTTCCGCGCCTTTTTCACTTGCCATTAATCGCATAATTGAATTTAATGCTGCCATTTCTTCAACAGAAGTTGGTTTCGCAAGTGAAATGCCTTGAATACCCTGCGGAGTATCAAACTGGAATACACTTAGAATTTCATTATTCGCAAGCATTTCCCACATTTTAGGATTATTTCTATCTAAATTATAAACTCCAATCGCGGCTTCATATGTTTCTCTTAAAGTATTTTTCTTTTCAATATATCCATACTGAACGAGTAAATCCAAACAAGTTCTCATACGAGTTAAGTTTAAAGTTGCAAGTAAGTCAATCTTAACATTACTTACTTCTTCAGATTCATGAAGATCCCAAGCAGTGACCCATTCTCCACTATTTAGCTTAATAAGAGAATTAGTTTCTGTAATATCTTCATCTACAATAATAACTCCGCCAGCGTGACAACCGCATCCACACTGTAATCCTTCAATTTTTTGAGCCACTGCCCAAAGTTCTGGGTATTTTGCCATTTCTTCTTGAAAAGTTCTATTTGGAGGAATATCATTTTCTGGATCGCCATAATAAGTTACTTTTAAAGAACGTTGAATACCACGATCACTTTCAATTAGTGCTGCAATTGCCTGAGCCGTATCAACATCAATTTCAAGTCCGCGCGCGGCAGTAAGAATTGCAGCTTTTGCTGCTTCAGTTCTTTCAGTTCCAACTCTTACTACATTTAATTCACCATAATGATTTTGAAGTGCTTCAATAACTTTATTGCGACGATTACTTTGAACGTCGCTATCAATATCAAGAATACTTGCGCGTTCGGGGTTTAAAAACCTCCAATAATAAAGAGGAACCTTTTCTACAATTGGATCAATTTGAATAATATCTAATAAATAATTTAGATAGAAACCAACACCCGAACCACGACCAGGGCCAACTAATGTATCTCCTTCATCCCACGCAATCTTTAAATAATCAGCAACTTGTAAGAAATACTTTGACCAAACAATATCTTGCTTTTTTGAAGCATTCCACACAGTTTCTAACTCAATCGTCATTCGTGCGATACGTTCATCAGTCCAATAATAGTTTTCATTACTATTACACTTATTAATAATTCTGCGAATAAAAACTCTATCAGCATCTTCTTCAGAATTAATAAAATTATACCAAATATCTGGTAAAAGTCTATCTACAATAATTGGCTGTTCGGCCGCACGAATATCTTGCCTACTTGGTAGATAAGGAAGTTTAAATGGCTTTCTTAAATCATACTGTTCAATCTGCTCACCAATTAACTTTGTATTTTCCATTAACTGATTAACAACATCAGCACCATTATATTTATCCATATAACCGTGAAGTTCTTCCGCACTCATCATATAAGTAGTGGCATAAAACTCATCAACTTCGCGGTCGCCATCTTTTGAATTTAAATACGCTTTATGAAAACGTCTATCTTCTTTTGTTAAATAGTGACTATCAGTAGTTACAATCGCGGGAATACCTAATTCCTTAGAAAACTTTAATAACCATTTATTAACATAAATCTGTTCATTATTATCGGAAGGTTGAAGTTCAAGAAAGAAATTTTCTTCACTAAAAATACTTTGTAAATATTTACACCAACTTCTTAGTTTAAATAATTCTTCGCCAAAAAGTTCTTTATCTTTTTCAAACTTACTTGCCTTTAAAATTGTTTTTCCAAAATATCCACCAATACAAGCTGTACTTGCAATTACATGGCCTGGATTCTTTCCAATAATATCCTCTAAATCACTGTAATAAGTTGGGACACGACGCATACGATTTTTCATAAAACTTTGACCGTATGCTCGAGTAGATAATTGACGAATTTGTTTATGGCCAATTTCATCTTTAGCAAGAAGAATGAAGTGATAAAAACTATCTTTCTTACTATCATAATTATCGTTATTTAAACCATTTCGGCAAAGATAAATCTCATTACCAAGAATAAGTTTAAATTCATCCCAACGAGGATCATGATTTTCTTTTTTCCTTTGCTTATCAACATATTTTAATGCTTTGATATGACTATTAACTGTTTCATGTTCAGTTAATGCTACTCCATATAAACCTAAATCAAAAGCATATTGAATTAAATCTTCTATAACATTTATAGAATCGACAAGGCGTTGATTACTCGCACAAGTATGATTGTGTAAACTATAATACACTAAATCACTTCCTTCTTTATTCTATATTTATTATATCATAATTTTTTATAAAAGTCAATTAGAAATCATATTTATGTGGATCATCTGGAGGATTATCTAAGTCATAATCATCTACAAATATTTGAGTGGTTGTGCGGCCTGCAAAAGTATTTAAATTAACTCTACCATAAACAGTAAGTTTTTGAAGTCTATTACTAAAAACTTCTTCCGTAAAATTTATATCTTTAAAACGAACGTAATCTATTCCATTAAAGCTAATCTTCATACTGTCTTTATTCGCACCCATAGCCATTACATTAGCAAGAGAAATATTTTTAATAACAATTTTAATTTCATCAATATGATTGCCAAAAAATTCAGGATGTTCTCCCAATTTTTCAAGCAAAGGAGCAATATTTTCTCTAGCATCTAGAATATAATCTACAGTGTAACATTTTGAAAAAGCATTATCATCTAATTTCTCATTACTATAAGAAAGTAATTTATCTGTATTAAAGCTATTAATACCAAAACCTGCGGCAGCATCATGCCCGGCTACATAATTAATTAAACTACTTTCTTCCAGAAATTGCTTGAAACTAGGAAGGCCAGCAAAATTTCCGCTGCTGCGAATACTACCATTTATTTCATTATTATCATTTCTACGACCAATCATAACTGGTTTGTTATACTTATTAACAATAGCCATTGCTACTAATCCAGTTAATTCTGGCGGAATATTATCTTCTGGTTCTACTTCAACCAAAATAATATTATTGCTTGCTAAGTCATTTTTTTGAATTTTAAAATCAATTAAATCAATAGCTTTTTCTTTTAATTTATCTTGGCGAGCTTTTGCGTTCTTACCTACACGAGCAGTTTGTTCTGCGGCGGTTTCAGTATCTCCAGGCTTTGCTCCTCGTTTTGTGCTTGGTAAAATTTTATCTGGCTCAATAAAACAATAAAACATTGCTTCTTTTTCTTTCATAGATCCCACTCGTGTAAGAGCGTTAATAAGAGGAGCGATATAAAAGGCAATATCAATTGGAGTTAATCCATACCAAGGATAAGTTGCTTTTTCTTTTAAAGAATATGATTGAGCTTCAAGTAAGGTTTGGAAACCTTTATTTTTAATATTTTTTAAACCACGAAGCATTAGATAATTTGTTTCAGGAGTTGTCCTATCCATAACATCAGCAATTTCTCCAAGAGCAACTAAATCCATATATTCTTGAGCTTGCTTAATGCCTAAAATTTCATCTAGTACTTCACAAAACTTATAAACTACACCAGCTCCACATAATGATTTATTTGAATACATTGGAGATAATTGATTATTAACAACTATTGTATTTGAAGAAGTAGAAGTAATTGGATTACCATCTGTGTCATATTGCTGTTCGTGATGATCTAATACTAAACAGTCAATATTTAAATCCGCTAATCGTTCATGCTCTTCAATATCATAACTGGCCGAATCTGGACAAATTACTAAATCAACATCATTTAGTGTTTCTAACCAATCAATTTTATCATCAAGCCCATGTTGCTTATGCTCGTGTAAAGTAAAAGTAAGATTAGCTTTTGGAAAGATATGTTTAATATAAAGCCATAAAATACTTGAACTTGTAAAACCATCGCAGTCAGAATCTACTACGAACATAATCTTGCTATTTGTGCGAAGATGCCGCAAAAGTAATTCTGCCGCGAGATCAATATTTTCAAGACCATACGGATCTAATTCACATTCTGATGTTGGGTGTAAAAAAGATTCAATATCTTGAACACCACGGTCTATTAAAATTTCTGATAAAGCCTTTTCAGGATTTGTAGTATATTGTTTTCTTAATCTATAATTCATAGTTTATCCTCTCACTTTAATTCTATTTTTATAAAGTTCTTCAAACACTTCTTTTCCTCTATCAAAAGGAGAATCTTTTTCATTAAGTAAATTATCAAAATCCCAAATATAAGAAAAAGAAGCTTGATTAGAATATTTTTTACACATGCGTTCTATTTTATCTCGGTATTTTCGAGCTTTTTCTGTACGCCAATCAGTATATTCTTTATCTAAAGCAACAACAATTTCATTTGCTCCCAATATATCAGTTAATAAACTAATATGATATTTATTAAATGTAGAACCACAACAAGCAACACAATTACTCCATTCGCCATAATAGCCATCATCTAACAAAACTGATTTTTCAGCTTCAGCAATAATTGCACTTCTACGACGAGTAATTCCTTTTTGATGTTCATAAATACCATATAAATTAAATTGTAATGGATGAGTATATAATACTTTTCCAATTTGAACAGGACGATATTTCCCACATTCTTCAATTTCTTTTTTTTCTAATGCCCGCCCGCGAATACCAACTAATCGCCCTTCAATATCAAAATGTGGTATAATAATTTTATTTTGGCCTAATGAAAATTTAATTTGAAATTTATCCATTGCTTCTTTAGTTATTCCATCTTTTAACCAAAGAGGATGATAATATTTTATAAAATAATCTAATACCACTGGAGAATATTCTTCTAAAGCTGGAATATTTGTAGTATATTTATATTTTTCAATATCGTTTTCAAAACGATTAGAACGTTTAGTTGTAATAATAATATGTTTTAGAAATTGTTTCACGTAATTTTCTGCTTCTTCTAAAGTAATTGGATATTGATTTAAAGCCATATATTTTTGATATAATTGAAAAATTGACATAGCTTCATCACATTCGGTATAACATCTAAATATTTTATTATTCTGATACCAATATAATTTCATAGATTCCGCTTCATGAATTGGATTATGACAAATAGTAGGACAAACTAGATATTGTTTTTCTTCATTAACATCTATTTGTTCTACTCCTAAACTTTCTAAAAAATTTTTTACATCTGATAAAGTAATTGAATTAATTATATCTTTAGTATTTAAAGTAGCTAAATAAGCATCTCTATCAGCCTCATTAAAATTTGTCATTATTAATTCCTTTCAAAATAATTTCTCCAATTAATAATTTCTTCGCTAGAAGAAGAAAATAAATCAATATAAGGCTCCCTAATAGGTTCATTTTCTGCTGTAGTCATAAATAAATCTTCTCTTTCACCTGTACCTAAATGAAGTCTAATCCAGATTCTAACATTCTTATAACCACCACGACGATTTTTATATATATCTAAAACATGAGTTGGACGAAATCTCTCATCTTCAACATATTTCGAATCTAATAATCCTTCACGCGCGGCTTTACGCCATTCAACCATATAAGTATTTAAATTTTTTTCAGAAACTTTTGACATAACCATACCTACATCAGCTTTATCTGCTACAGCTTTACTACCGCGAATACTTGTTTCATTTTTAAATTCTCCATCATCCGCCATACCTAAAGCATTAACCTGTGTTGCAGACATAATAAAAAGTTGATAATCTTTCGCAAGCTGCTTTAATTGATTAGCCATCATCATTAGAATAACATCTTCACGAACATTATTTTTAGCAAATTGTCCGAACATACTTGCAGTTGAATGTATATAGTCAAAAGCAACATATTTTACTTCATCAATAGTTGCGTATTTCTTAATTGTTGCTTCTACATTAACAAGATTTGGATCACTAATTTCTTCAATAAGAAAATATCCTTTATACATTTTAAGAATTTTTGCCGCGAAACGAACTCTATCTATTTCACCACCATCATATTTACCAGTAAGGATATGTGATTCATTTACTCCTGATAAATAAGCTAGCATAATAGTTTGAAGTTCTTCTTTATCCATTTCTGTTACAATAAATAAAACTTTTCTCGGAGGTCTTGGATTTCCACTTTCATCAATTTCTCTAATAAAAGTTCCTTTCTCATGAGAATAACGAATTGGATAAGCTAAATGACAAGCATCAAAAACTGCTGTTCTTGTTTTACCCGCGCCAGAACTCGCAGTCTTTAAATAAAAACAACCTTGTCTTGCTCCACGAGTTGCTGTACTAAAATATTTTCCTTCAAGACTTGGTCCAATATTTGGAAGTCTTTGTAATTCATCTATAAGTTCAAAAATTCCTTCAGAAGGATCTCCATTTTTTGAACCTCCTCGAAGATATTCATTACGAATTATATTATATTTTCCTTCAACAGAATTAAGAATATCTTCAAGGCTTGCTTCATCGAAATGTTCTTGAATTTTAGCTTCTTCAATAGGACTTAAATCACTTTTTTCATCGACGTAAAATTCACTAACATCATATCCTTCATTAACTAATCTTCTTAATAAAGAATATTTCTTTAAACGTATATAATAAACTTTAAAATTTGCCAATTCAGCAAATTCAAAACAAGCTTTTAAAAAATCAAGTCCACCATCATTTTGATAAATTATCGCACTATTTCTATGTTTTTCAATTTCTTGATCTACTTCAATTGGTGTTAATTTAGTTGCTCCTTCATTATATAAACTTTGAATACTTATAAAACAAATCCGCGCGACTTTATTTGAATTATCAAAATCAAGTGGATGTATATCTGGATATTCTATGAATAAAAGAGGGTTCTTCATTAGACATCCAATGACTTGACGATATGCCATTTTATCTGATAAAGTCACAACTAAATCTCTCCTTAATCATCCAGCCATTCATCTGGATCATATGTTATTTTTTCTTTACTACTAGTATTTTCTTTAATTGGGACAATATGCTCTCGAACTTCTGTTTTGAGTGCGGCGGCAAGATTTAAACTTTTAATATTTTGATTTCGCCTATACCGCATCATTTCATCAACCATAGTTGGATTAACCAAATATATAGTTTCAACTTTCTTTGGCTTTTTTAATACATTATAAATATAATCTAAACAATTAACAATTGTTTCATCAGAATAACCATAAGTATCTATTAAACGCTTGCGCTCAGTCCAAATTCTTGGTCCTGGAGTTTTAATTCCAAAAATAGTACAAACTTTATTTGCGAATTTTTCTTGCTCCATTTTTTCATTATAACATTTTTTACAATACCAATAAGAATTTTTAGCTTTTGGGCCGGTATAACTTACCATATCTTCATTTCTAAAAACTTCTTTACAAACATGACATTTATGAGTTGGACGAATTGCCATACTAATCACTCCCACATTTTAACTATATTAAGTATAGCATAAAACATAAAAAAAGTCAATAAAAAAAGAGCATAAGCTCTTTTTTTTATTATAGTAATTCTCGCATTTCATCAACAAAAAGTTCTACTAAATCAGATTGAGAAGGCACGGCCGCGCTTAATTTGAAATCTTCAGAACCAAAGATTCTTCGAATTACATCTTTCATAACATTTAGATGTTGTTCTTTTTCTTCATCTGTTTTTGCAGACTCTAAATAATTCACCCAAACTTCCTTAGCATCATTAATAACTTCTTGGAAAGGACGAGCCTTGATTTGAGCAATTTCAGTATGGTCAGTTACTTCAGCTCCATCAAGTTCTACTGCTTTATCAATAGCTTCTCCAATTGCATCAACTAATTCTTTATAACCGAATTTAATCTTCGGGGCAAGATATTGATAACGACTTCCTGCAAATACTGTTGGAGTAGAACGAGTATATAAAAAACGTTCAGAAGTTCCATCTGTATTCATTTGAACTTGTAGATAACCAATAATATCAACAATACTATTAATAATTGTATAACATTGATTTGGTAAATCTGGAGCTACCGCAGTAATTTCATTGCCATCTTCATCTCTCATTTCAGTAGGTTTATCTTTACTATGAGCGATAAATAAAATGCCAAAACCAAGTAAAGTAATCTCACGCCAACATTCTGAAAACTCGTTACGGAGCATGCCCCAACCTTGACCCCAAGGAATATCTCTTATACTATCAACACCTTCACGTTGACAAATATATTTTTCACAAAGACCCCAAGCAATAGAAGCAGTATCTACTACAATACTATCGTACATTTCGCGTGCTTGTGGTTTACGAAGCTGGGAAAGAACTTTTTTAAAATCGCCCCAACGAAGAATAGGTACACTACGTATTCCAGCCAAAGCATTTGTACCTTGCTCAAAGTTAAGGAATAATGAACGAGGAAGTTGAGAACCAAATGTCGATTTGCCAGTTTTTGGTTGTCCATAAATTAATAAAAACTTTCCTTTTAAATCTCTTGAAATTTTACTTGGCTCAAGAGAAAAAATATCAATATCGTTCGCCATAACTTAACCCTCCTTAAAAAATAGTTGGGAATTTATTATTCCCAACTAAACTTTCCACCAGGAGCGGCTGAAGCCGTAGCAGATTTAGTAGAGCCTCCCTTCTTTGCGTCTACTTGCATCTGCTCTAGACGTGCCTTACGCTCATTAAATGCTTTCTTAATTTCAACAACATCATAAGCGAAATCCTCATCAAAAGGCTCGTCGGAACCACGAGTAATAATTAATTCACGTACCATACGAGTAGAAGTCTCAGGTAGTTCCTCGCCCCAAGAACTTGCACTCGCGGAATGCTTCTCTTCCTGAGAAGTTACACGAATACGACCACCAACATTAACAGTTTGATTCTCTTCCCAGTTACGAGAAATATAATTAACAGCATCATTGTCTTCAACAATAAACTCAATTACATCAAGTCTACCGCCATACTGAACAACTGCGCCCTTAATTACAAGACGACCAGTTGGCTCGCCTTCACGATCTACTTCCTCATGCATATCCATAATGAAAATATCCATATTGAAAGAAGCAATATCTGCCATCTTACCTTCGTTTAGGAAAGAAGTATTAATTTGCCAACCATTAATTAGTTGG
>Ga0326512_10000018_pt1 | contig 135791 bp, 143 predicted proteins | sample 1_2617_0518_D_FD_203652 | JGI IMG/M metagenome (GOLD analysis project Ga0326512, IMG submission 203652) | Bovine rumen microbial communities from UC Davis, California, United States - 1_2617_0518 | ecosystem: Host-associated > Mammals > Digestive system > Stomach > Rumen | place: USA...
AATCCTCCCACCCGCACCATATGCAGAAGTAACTCAATTGGAAGAGTGTGGGCGTACGCAATCTTAACAACCAGGACACGTGAGTTGTTGGTTCGAATCCAACCTTCTGCAAAACCTGGTCGGGTAGCTCAGTTGGTAGAGCACGGGACTGAAAATCCCGGTGTCGCAGGTTCAATCCCTGCCCCGACCACCATAATATTTTGAGAAAAGAGGTAATATTATGAGAATAAAAAGTGTAAATACAGAAACAAAAGAAGTTAATTATTTCAATACAATGGACGAAGCTAGTAAATCTATCAAGTCTAGAATGGATAATTGGAAAATACAAATGTTTATTGCTTATGCTATGATAAACAAAGGCAAAGCATTTAAATGTACTTGGGAAAAAGTGAAATAATTTGATTTTTTAAAAAAATTATTATATAATATATATAGAAAAAGTTAAAAACTTATTCTATGGTTAGTGTCAATTTTATATTGATGGGTGTGAGGTGGGACGTCGAATTCGTTTGAATTCATATTTATATATCGCGGGGTGGAGCAGTCTGGTCAGCTCGCTAGGCTCATAACCTAGAGGTCGTTGGTTCAAATCCAACCCACCGCAACCATATAGCGGTATAGCTCAGTTGGCTAGAGCAATCGGTTCATACCCGATAGGTCGTAGGTTCAAATCCTACTGCCGCTACCATTATGTCGTAATAGTTTAATGGAAAACACTAATAGAAATATTAGTAATATTGGTTCAAATCCAATTTACGGCTTTATATCATAACCTTCCTATAAATGAGCTGGACTATTTAGTCCGCTCTAAGGAATGTTGTAGGATAAAAGTTTTATATTATAATATGTATTTAGATTGTTTTTGTTATAAGCATCCTGTTTAAACATTCCTTAGAGGGGACTAAATCCCCAAAATAGTAATCCTTTCATGGAGATCACCACCTTAACGAAAGCAATTTTGATTATCAAAATTGCTTTTCTTATATGGGCTTGTTATGGTTTCGACAGGAATTGATGAAAAGTTAGAATACAAGTACTAGGCAGTTAGTTAAAAGGCAAACAAATAAAAATAAATGGAAACTTATTTACAAAAATTTCTAATAAAGTTAAATCTTTATTCGCATTCAATTGCGTAGCCTTTGCGTAAGACTAAGAAACTTCTATGTTAAGTACCAGTAGCGGACAGGGAAACGCATAGTCGTATTAACGATTCAAAGACCGCCATTAAAAGGTCAGCTATCTATGCCAGCCGCCTTTAATGACTTACTTATTTGCATAGACTTGCTCTTGAGATTTGTATGTGGTAAAGAGTAGAGATAGAACGATATACACAAAACTTGTAAGGTAAGAATGAGATTTCTAATTAGTAATTGGTTTTTGGACACGGGTTCGAATCCCGTCAGGTCCACCATGGTTCCGTAGCTCAGCAGGTAGAGCATTTGACTTTTAATCAAAGGGTCGTGAGTTCGAACCTCACCGGAGCCACCATTTTATTTGTGGGATTAGCCGAATTGGTATAGGCGCCAGTCTTAGAAATTGGTGGGGTTACCCATTACAGGTTCAAGTCCTGTATCCCGCACCATATGGTGAGATTGGTGTAATGGTAGCACGCTAGTTTGTGGCACTGGAGGCAGGGGATCGATACCCTTATCTTACCCCATAATAAATTTGACAATTTTTAATAATTTTGATATAATATTTTTGAAAATAAAGTAGACACACTATATTAAAAATGGTGGTTTACTCAAGTTGGTGAAGAGGATGCTTTGCTAAAGCATTAGGTCGATTTATTCGGCGCGAAGGTTCGAGCCCTTCAACCACCGCCATTAAATAAGATATATCAAGTATATATAGATTAAAGTTTTCTTATTCTGTTTTTGCTTTGTCATCAGGACTAAAAAAATAGAATATTTCCTTTTTAACTGGGCGAAAGCCCGTTTACATATATCTTCGGTTTGATTTGTCATTATCTAAATGGAAATCAAACCCTTATGTTGATTTTTATTAAAAATTATTATATAATATTAGTGTAATAAATAAGAAATAATAATTTTTATTTATATAGATTTAGGAAATAGAAAATAGAATAAGAAAAATGTGCGGGCTGTGTCACGCACGCCAAGTTAAAGTTTTACTGGCAGATAGACCACACCGTTTAGTGAGGATTTGGGCGTAAGAGAACCTCACCGCCGCTATGGTGAAAGAGATAGACAGTCGCTTAGCTATTGCTTAACTGTGAACTGAAGGAATAGCAAAAACTTATTAAATCTTTATAAACCTCTTGCAAGAGGAAATGAAACCTTATAATTAAAGAACGCCTAGGGAGTTACTTTAATTATCGTTGACTATTGTCAAAAGCATAGAGTGGATGTGTAGGCTGGGAATGCCTTGAATATTCCGGAGACAACTAACCCTTTACACTCAAGCACAGGAAAGGGCAATCCACTATTTTTAATTAGTAGTATTCTAATGATATACCCTAGAGCAGGGACTCGAGTTTTACCTACCTTGCCCGCCATTAAAGGTCATACTAGTTATATCGTTAGAATAGTGCTAATTAAAGCACAAATCGTTAGTGAGAGTGTTCGAGATAAAAGCTCACCACAGCCTAACAATAGACCCTATAATAATGAAAGATGGTCCGAAGTGCTGACATCCTTAGGAACGACTAGGAAATGGCTTTCATCGATAGCTGTGAGAATAAAAAGGGGTAAAAGGACTGCTTTCCTCGATGGAGGTTCCCAGTTAATAATGGGCGGAGGTTTCTCTCATATGAGAGTGTAGGAGTCCCGTGGTATTAACACTGAAAAATCCCAAGTAGGTAGCCCAGACCTACAAACTTTGAATGAAAGGACTTTAGTTTATGGTTAAAGTAGTAAATGAAAAAGTTTATAAAAATGAAGAAAAGAAAACAGTTATAGTATTCTTATTTGATGAGTTTGGTCATAAATTCAAAGGGCAAAGTTGGTGTATGGAAGAAGACACTTTTGATGAAAAATTAGGATATGAAATAGCATTATTAAAAGCACAAAAGAAAATGTATAAGTTCTTCAAGAAAGAATATGAAAAAACATTAGCATATAATGAAAGTAGTTGGATTAACTTTGCTACTAGATGCAATAAAGAAATAGACATCTACACTAAAGCCCTTGATTATACACAAGATCAATTAGAAGCATTATATGATACTATTGACTAATACTTACTGCCCTAGAGGTAGATAAGTCCTATCATAGAGAAATCTATGGATGTTAGCGGGACCAGGGATGGAGAAGGCTGAATACCGCTATATAAATTAGGCAAGTTCTCCACTTATGCCGGCTTAGCTCAATTGGTAGAGCAACTCACTTGTAATGAGTAGGTTTCGGGTTCAAGTCCTGAAGCCGGCACCATTTGGGAGCGTGGCGGAATAGGTAGACGCAACGGACTTAAACAAAATTTGAGCATCTAGATAGAAAACTTCTAGTATGAATGATGGCTAATTCGGCAGAAGTCCTTAAAGGATGATGCCGAGCTAAATCTATTTTTGGCAAACATTTCTAAAAAATTTGGACAGTGTATACCAATTTTATACTATTATTTTTCAAATATAGTATAAGGAGGAGAAATATGAGAACAGATATTTTAGAAAGAAAAGAAGAAATATTAAAATGGATAAATGAAAATCAATCTAAAGCATTTATTTCTAAACAATTAAAATGTAAACAAGAAACCTTAAATAATTACTTAATAAAAATGGGAATAAATTATGCTGGTAATCAAAGTGGAAAAGGTATGACTAAAACAAAAAATAAATTATCTTTTCAAGAATATTTAGATACTAGCAGAGATATTCAAAGTAATAAAGTAAGAATAAAATTATTAGAAGAAGGTATAAAACCTCATAAATGTGAAATTTGTGGACTTGAGGAGTGGATGGGACAACCCATTCCATTGGAGTTACATCATATTGATGGAGATAAAACTCATAATGAATTATCTAATTATCAATTATTATGTCCAAATTGTCATGCATTAACTGATTCTTACAGAGGTAAAAATAGCCGAAAATAGTAAATGTGTAGAGACTATATACCATCAACCTAAGTCTTTTATAGATATGGTTAAGACATAGTCCAGACTACAACGCGGTTTCCGCGGCTATAGTAATATAGAGTAGTAAGAAAATCCGTTGGGAGTTAATCCCGTGAGGGTTCGAGTCCCTCCGCTCCCACCAATTAAGTATTCAAATTGTTTTTCATATATAAAAAGACAGGTCAGCAACGTATATATACTTTAGTTTGCCAGGAATACTAAACATAACCTGTCTTGTTTTCTTATCGGGGCGTAGTTCAGTTTGGTAGAACGCTTGGTTTGGGACCAAGAAGTCGCATGTTCAAATCGTGTCGCCCCGACCATTTGGGAGGTTAGCGAAGAGGCTAAACGCGGCAGACTGTAAATCTGCTCCCATTGGGTTCCGTGGTTCGAATCCACGACCTCCCACCATTTGTTAAATTCCTCAGTAGCTCAGTTGGTAGAGCGGATGGCTGTTAACCATTAGGTCGCAGGTTCAAGTCCTGCCTGAGGAGCCATTTTATTTTTATAGTTGTGGAAGAAAGGATATTTATGACAAATCTAAAAGGAAAACTTCCCTCCCCTAAGGGGTTAATAAGGAAGATTTTTAAAAATGGAAAGGTCATTGGTTTACTTTTAGCTATATTGATAAGTATATTTTCTGTTTTTATCATAAGAACTTACATTGATATAAAAACTGAAAATGCCAATGTCGTTGTCCAAGCTAAGGGAATAAGTCTTGAGAAACAAGTTTTAGACGACCACGTGAAGACAATCGAGGCAAAGGGATATGAAAATGTAACGTATGAGTTAAATAAAATCGTAGAAACTGCAGAAAAAAATAATGTTCCAAGACGAAATGTAGATGTAACAAGTCGAGGGAATATAGAAGATAGGATTAAAGAAGCAATCGTATCAAGATATGATTTTTATGCAACTTATTACAAGGTTCAAATTGATGGAAATGATTATTTATTTAAAAATAATAGTGAATGTGAAGATTTTATTCATAAAATAAACGAATATGATAGTCAAGAATACACAATTGAAACAACTAAGAAAATTATTTACCAAGAAACAAAAGAAGAAGATTTATCTAATATAATAAATACGAAAAAAGAAGCATATGAAGCCGAGCAAGCGAGATTAAGAGCTGAAGCTGAGGCAAAAGAAAGAGCAAGAAAAGCAGCTGAAGAGAAAGCTAGACGCGAAAAAGAGCAATCCACAACGACTGCCCAAAGCAGTAGCTCTGGATCGTATAGTTTATCTGACTATCAAGCATATGCAAAAGATTTAGTAATCAATACATATGGATGGTCTGAATACGATTTTGAGTGTTTAGTTAAACTATGGAATAGGGAATCTGGTTGGAATCCTAACTCACATAACAGTTCATCTGGAGCACATGGAATTCCACAATCACTACCCGCTTCTAAAATGGCGAGCGAGGGAGCAGATTATTATACAAATGGTTATACTCAAATTAGATGGGGACTTAAATATATAAAAGGTAGATATGGTTCACCATCAGCAGCTTGGGCTCATTCTCAAAGCAAAGGCTGGTATTAGTATTATAGCGAAAGAGGGATAGTATGGTTAATGTACAAGTTATTGAAGAAAATAATTTAATAAAAGAAATCACTTTTACAGGACATTGTCGCGACAATAACGTTTGTGCAGCGGTTTCCGCACTGTCAATAGCTACTATTAATTATATAGAACTTATTGAAGATACTATTGACTCAACAGATGTTAATGGTGTCCTAGATATAAAAGTGAAAAAAGACGGACAATATACTGAAAAGATATTAAGACAAATGTTAAATATGTTAAAGGACATTAAATCAGACTATCCTGATGACATCGCTATTGATGGCGCGTTATCCTAGTCACAAGCAAATTATTGCAAGGAAAACTTCTAGGGCGTAAACTCGTTGGAATTAGAGTGTGAACTAAGTGGTAATCAAGGCGTATGTTGGGTAACCGCATACCTGAATTTTGAAACGAAAGTGCATATCTGGTAACGGAGTGTAATTCACGGAGAAAATCTCCTTGACCTAAGTCACAATATTATCCAACGGCTTGCCATTATACTTCTTAAATTGATTTTTTCAAAAAATTATAATATAATATATATGTAAGGTTAAGAAAGTTGTGAAAAACAACATACTTGGAAAAAGTAAGTGCCACCAGTTGCTCGGGGCGCTAGGACTTACCATCTAGCAAGGTCAGAGTTGAGTGCAGAAAGCTAGTTAAAACAGGGGTTACAACACTATTGTTAAACAATTAGTAGGTTTCTTACGGAGTGTTCTTTACTTATAAAGAAACACACCACAGTATGCGGGTATCGTTTAAGGGCTAGGACTTCAGCCTTCCAAGCTGATAATGCCGGTTCGAATCCGGCTACCCGCTCCAATTAAAAATATTCGATAATTTTAAAAAATTATTATATAATATATATAGAAAAGTTAAGAAAAAATAAAGTTTGGCAGTGGGAAAAGCCTTATAAACCACATTCGTTTGGCAACTACGAATAAAGTATATAAGTTGTGTAGTAAGATTATATTAAGTGGAAACGAGAGTATCCTATACTTATCCCTCAGGGGGTGGTGAGTATGGGCTAGGGACCAAAGGCTCTCCTGAAGACCGTTTGTATGGGTTGGGTCGACATTAGTTCTTTGAAAAAAATTATTTGTAACTCAAAAAAGAATAGGTTTCGTTCTAAGAGTACCCTTTTACATGAACTCAAAAGGTTCGTTAATAGTTGAGAGCAACGAGGGGAAGGGGTTGTCGAAATAGCGAGTGTAAGGTGCTACTGATTTCGTGGTTCAATGTTATGTGCGAGTTGGCGTCGCAAACAAACAGATGGCAGAACCTTAGCGGTTGAAATAAGAAAGCAGTAGGCAACAGGCATAAATCCGTTGTAGTAAATGGCAAGAAGAACCTTATATGTTGGAGGTATAAAAAATCCTCCCTATACAGTAAGACTTAGTCGTCGGCCAACGATTAAGTGTATAGTAGCTTTATATCTATTCATTATATTATTGAAATACGCTGGTAGAAGTATTTTCATATTCCCTAGGGATATGTACACTAAGAACAGTAGACGCTGTAAGTGGCTGTGGTCATAGCCTATGAAAAAAGGAAAAAAGGTTGTTGAACCTAAGTGAGCAGGCGAAAATATAATGAGTGTAGAGAAAGTTGTATGCGACTGGGAGCATGCCTCGATACGATCCGTGCCAGGACGTAAGCGGGAGAACTGCAGAGGAAGTGAGCTCTAGGTGGTTGAATTGGGTTAAACCAAGTATAACAGTTTGGCATATGGGCATATAAGAAAACCACTTTTAAAAAGGATAAATGATTATCTGATATTTTGGAAGATGATGGCAAAATATCTGAATTACAGCACTCCAGTCTATGCCGAGTTTATAGGTATCATTCCTATCTTGTGACTGAATACACAGTTATTTTGAAAAAGACTTGTAGGTATGCAAAAGTCCTACCAAATGATTTTTGTTTTTAATATGGTTCGGTGGTGATGTTCGTCCTCAAACATAAAACCAGCCTATTAAGCACGGGTGAATAAATGTGCTTTTAAAATGGCGCCGTGGTGAAGTGGTTTAACACACTGCCCTTTCACGGCAGCATTCTCGGGTTCAAATCCCGACGGCGTCACCAGTTAGTTAATAAATCAGTAGCTTAAGATGAGGAAGACCCCAGGCGAGCTCAAAATCTAACAGAGCCTGTTGGCAATAAAAGTCTTATAGTCCAGCATATGCATCTGCAGAAATACATATGTTGTCCAGAGCTTACCCCGTGGGAGGGGTAGGGTTTAGGTGTGAGTCCTAACTGATTTTATATATATTTTTAGAGATATGGCAATGAGTGCTTTATAATGATATGTTGGACTATACAACCAGCAATCGAGGTGATGTTCAACAAAAGGTAAAGGCTAGTCCAGTGACTTTCCTCGATAGAACTCTGGCGCCCGCGCGTTATAAAACATTCATTGGCATATCCCTATCTGAAAACACAACGGGGAGCGAAGCGTCCATAATATAAAGAAGTGTTGATCCATTGACGGGAGCTATATGTCTCGGGCGAAATATTGGTGCCTTGGTGTAGTGGTTATCACGCCTGCCTGTCACGCAGGAGATCACGGGTTCAAGTCCCGTAGGCACCGCCATAAAAATATTTTTGAAATGAGAGATATTAGTATGAAAAGAAATATAGTAATACCATTTAGGAACACTTGTGGGACAAATGAACTTAAAATGTGTATAAAATTAATTGAAAAAAATATGCAAGATTTATATAATAAAATTTATATACTTGGAGATGAATGTTTTATAGATAATCCTCTTGTTGAAAATGTTGTTATAGAAGAACAAAAATATAATAAATGGATTGATAGTAACTTTTTAGTACAATACTATATTTGTCATATAGACAAAGAACCTTTTATTTTATTTAATGATGACTTTTTTATAACTAAAAAGATACAGTCTATAGAAACATATTATTTTAGCACTTTATCAAATCGTTTGCTAACAACTTATGTAATTGATACAAAAATAAACAAATTAAGACCTTCTATGTATGGTTTAAATATTATGCAATTTATAAGAACATATGGGGACTTTGATAATTATGAAGTTCATATACCAATGATTGTTGATTATCCTTTACTTATGTCTTTAGCTATAGATGAAGTTAATGGAAATGATTGTCCAGCATTAAAAAGAACTATGTATCAAAAATTAGTAAGAGATAAGTATGGTGTTATAAATCATATTGAATTATTAAAAGATGTTAAATTTGGAGAACCTTTGAATGTTATTCAATATCCATTTTTCTCTTTAGCCGATAAAGAGTTTGATGTTTTTTATCCTATGTTTGAAGAAATACTTTCAAAATAGGGGCTTAGTGTAATGGTAGCACAGCGGTCTTCAAAACCGTAAAGACGGGTCTCCAAAACCCGGGGTGTGGGTTCGAATCCTACAGCCCCTGCCATTTTAGGGGAATGGTGTAATGGCTAGCATAGCGGTCTCCAAAACCGTTGATCTGGGTTCGAGTCCTAGTTCCCCTGCCATATTGCCGGGTAGTCAAGCGGTAAGACACATGACTTTGACTCATGGATGCGTTGGTTCGAATCCAACCCCGGCAGCCATTTTGATATTTAAGGGGCGGACAAGGCTTAGGCGTATGAAACAGGACGGTGGGACGCGAGTGGCCCCTTTAACATATATTTGATTTTTTCCAAAATTTATTATATAATATAAATGTAATAAAGAAAGGGTGGTAAGATATGAAAAATATAGATGATAGACGAGTAAATAAAAATATAAAAAGATTAAATAAAGAATTACGAAATGATGTATTTGGAGATAGATTTGAGGCTAGACAATACAAGAAATCTCGCAAAGAAGGCATATCTTATTATATGTATCTTTTAATAGATAACAAACACCCAGAAAGAAATGTGATAGTGCCTTGGGAGTCAGCTTTCAGCATTTATCAATTTAATCATATATGGCTAGCCATGAATGATTTTATAGTAAATTCAGATTTTTGGCAAACTTATAATAAATAATGCGTGGCTTCTATCCTGACTAAAACGCATTGAGGTGGATTAAAAATATGTTTAAAAAGAAGCACAATGCATATGGATTTCGGTGATGGTACTGGTCAGGCAGATGCAATTTTAATTAAATTGTTTACCATCTCCGCCACCTAAAAATTATTTTTAAGGAGGGGTTGTATATGATGCATAAAATAGGTTTTAATAAATACTTAGAAAAAATAGGTATTACTGAAGATAAATATTGGGCATATAATGATGAGGCAAAAGATTTTGACCCAAGATACCAACCTGATGAAGAGGGGTTTATAGAAGCAGATGCTTGGAATTTAGATACCACTCTTGCTATGATAAATTATTCTTATTTATGTTATTTCCGCGATCATTGTTTACATTGCCATCCTGTTGGAATTACTTTTGAACAATGGAAAAATTATTTAGATGCAATGATTAAGGCTTTTGAATTGATTTTAACAGATGATGCTTTTGATTATCCTGTTTCACGAGAAGAGTTTTTAAAAGTATCAAAAAATAGATGGAAAAAAATAAGGTTTGGGTTAAGATTATATGCTAAATATTTTTGTAGTTTAAATTGGTAATTAACCCATATGCCGTGTGTCCGGGTGGCTGAGGGAGCGGTCTTGAAAACCGTTGGTCGGGCGACTGACTTGCAGGTTCGAATCCTGTGCACGGCGCCAGATTAAATGTCCTCTTAGCTCAGTTGGATAGAGCATCGCCCTTCTAAGGCGAGTGTCCTAGGTTCGAATCCTAGAGGGGACGCCATTTTATTAGTAGGAGGGTTAAAATTGAAAAAATTTATATTATATTTAATTAGATGGCAATTATCAACACCAATATTGTTTATATGTTTAAGTTTTTTATGTTTAGGAACATTTTGGAACACAATTATTTCAAATCTTATTGGAGGGTGTATATTCTTCTTTGTAGATAAAAAAATATTTAAAAACTAATTGGAGGTGTAGCTCAGTTGGTTAGAGCACTTGCCTTACAAGCAAGGGGTCCTAGGTTCGAGTCCTAGTACCTCCACCATTAATTATGTCTATGTAGTTTAATAGAAGAACACTTGCTTGATACACAAGGGGTACGAGTTTAAATCTCGTGATAGACGCCAAGGAGAGCTAAATATAGACTAGATCTACTCATACGGTGGTATACCTATGGTAATGACCTAACAAAGTTTACTTTTATGGTCTAGTAGAGAAAAGTGCTAGGTGAGAACCCTAGATGGGATGTGGTTGTATTGGAAACAAACAACGATGGTGGCTATATTTAATAGTTTGAATTGAGGTGCATTTCTACAAGTTTGGGGTAAGCTAATCACTTATCGCTTACAAGTGTGGTGAGGCACAGACATTAGATTTTAAATGTTTAGAAATGTATTCTTGGGGAGTTAGCTCAGCTGGGAGAGCGCCACGCTTGCAACGTGGAGGTCAGGGGTTCGATCCCCCTACTCTCCACCATTTGATTATTAGTGAGGTGAGATGTATGAAAAAAACATTAACTGAACTTGAAATATATGCAGAGAGAAGATATATAATAAATAAATACTATAAAAAACACATAAGGGCATTTTATTATTTTTTGAAATGGAAATATTATGCAAGAAAGAATATGAAGAATTTTTTGACAAACTAAAAAATTTTTGATATAATATTATTGAAAAGATAAATTAGACAAGAAATCAGCAAACAAAGGGAACAAAAAGTTTCAGAAAGTTTTATACTTAGGATTAACAGAATTATTAGATGGAGTTAAGCACAGCCCGCATGGCGGGATCGTAGGAATCGTGTGAATTGTGGTGATGTTATAACACGCACAACGAGAGTAGGAACACACTTCTTGTCTAGATTTTTCATTTCAATTCCCTTTCCGAGGTTCTCATTTCGAGAACCTCACTTTTTTATTTTGACAATTTCATAAAAAAATGATATAATATATATGTAAGGAAAATTCTTGCAAAAGAATAGAAGGAGAATGAAAAATGAATAATAAATTAGTAGAGGGTTTATTAGAAACCACAAATTTTGAAGAAACTGAGAACGGGGCTTTAGCTCATAAATCGACGCTTTCCGCACTATATGATATGTTCGCTTTTGGTGGAGCATATAGAATGCGTGAAGATAATGATTGTATATTATTATTTAAAAATGCGTTTGAAGAAAACCCAGAATTAGCTTTAAAATGCTTATTCTATCTTCGTGATATTAGGGGTGGACAAGGAGAAAGAAGATTTTTCCGTGTATGTTTCCATTGGTTAGCAAAGGAATATCCACAAGTTGCTATTGCAAATATCTCTAATATTGCTGAATATGGTCGATATGATGATTTATATTGTTTAGTAGGAACTCCTGCTGAATTAGCTATGTTCGATTTTATGGAAAAACAATTACAAGCAGACATCACAAGTTTAGCAAACAGTGAAAATACGGGAGTATCTTTATTAGCTAAATGGATTAAAAGTGAAAATGCTTCATCTGTTGAAACTAAAGAACTTGGAAATAAAACTAGAGAACATCTAGGTATGTCCCATAAAGAATATAGAAAAATGCTTGCTGCATTGAGAACTAGAATTAATATTGTTGAAAAATTAATGTCTGAAAATAGATGGGAAGAAATTGAATTTGATAAATTACCTTCTAAAGCAGGTTTACAATATAGTAATACTTTTGCCCACAAAGATATAATTGAAGACAAATATGCAGAATTCATGGCAAATAAAGCCAATAAAGTAAATGCTAAATCATTATTCCCATATGAGATAGTTAAAAAGGTAACTGATAAAATGTCTTACTATGGAATAAATATGACAGAAACTGAAAGAGCAACTTTACAAAAATACTGGGATAATCAAAATGATTATTTAGAAGGTAAAAAATGTAAAATGATGTGTGTTGTAGATACATCTGGATCTATGACTTGCTCAAGCGGATCTGTTAGACCTATTGATGTTGCAATTTCGCTTGGAATGTATTGTGCAGAAAGAATTGGGGAGCCATTTAAAAACTATTTTATTAGTTTTGCAAGTAGACCACAATTCATAAAAGTTGAGGGAGTAGATTTTGTAGATAAAGTACAAAGAATTTATAAACAAAACTTATGTGACAATACTGACCTTTCCGCAGTCTTTGAATTACTAAGGTCAACTATCTTGGGGCATGATATACCAAAATCTGATATTCCTGAAACAATCGTTGTAATCTCTGATATGGAGATTGACAGAGGAAGTTATTGGAGATCTGAACAAGAAACCTTAACTGAAATGGAAAAGATCAGAGAACAATGGGCTCTATCTGGACTAAGACTTCCAAAATTAGTTTATTGGAATGTTAATGCTAGAAATAATCGTATTTTAGATTTAGGCTGGAATGTATCTTACGTAAGTGGATGCTCACCAATAATCTTTAAAAGTGTTATGACTGGTAAAACAGGGGAGCAACTAATGTTAGAAGTGCTTCAAGCTGAAAGATATAATAAAGTTGTATATATAAATGAGTAGTCTTAGGGCTACTCTTTTTTTATTGTTTTTATATAAAAATTATGATATAATATTTATATAAGGAAGTGATAAGTATGAAAAATATTATAGGAATGAATTTGCAAGAAGCAAGAAAATATTTAGACTTAACTGTCGAACAAGTGGCGGCAGTGATGCATATGGAAGCTAGTGAAATTGAGGCATATGAGTCTGGGAAAAAGTGTCCTGATAGCCGCATACTTATTAACTTCTCAAAACTTTATGGGGTAACTTGTTTAGAGCTATTGACAGAACACGACTTTACATTAAGTAAGGACGAGAAAGCAGTAGCAGAACTTTTAAAAATAAGAAACGAATTTTAGAAACATCTTTGATTTTTATTAAAAAATATTATATAATATATATGTAATAAATAAGAAAGGTGTGTGTGATTATGTTAAAGAAAGATTTAATTAGAAAATTTGTTAAAAGTATAGACAAAGATTTTAAGGTTTCTTTCACTGATACTTTTGAGGTAGACATACCTGAAGAACATATTTATATAACATTTGATCACGATAAAGAATTAGATAAGATGTATGATGATTTCTTATATGAACAATTTGGTAAAAGATATAATGTATTCTTAATGAGTTTACTTCATGAAGTTGGTCATATAATGACTTATGAAGACGAACTAGAAGAGGGTAGAGATATTATTTATGGTTTATTAAAATTAAATTATGAAGAAGGTAAATCAGATGTTGCTGAATATAATCATGAATACTTTTTAATTCCTATGGAATTTGAAGCAACTTCTTGGGGAGTATGGTATTACGAAAATCATAAAGAACAATGCGATGAACTAATAAGAAAGTTAGGAGTGTGATATTTATGTTCAAAAGAAAACCAAAAAAAGTATATGTAGTTACTGGAATAACTTATGAATTAGATGCTTGGGCAGAAAATCGTGCATATCCAGTATTCCCAACTAAAATGGTATTTAGTTCTTATCATAAAGCACTTAAATTCATTAAGGAGATAATTGATGATGTCCGCAATGAAGCTAAAGAAATGGAATATGAATTAGTTAAATGTGAGTTTAAAAAAGAATTTAATACACTTGAAATAGAGTTTGAAACAGGAACTGTTGAAAATTGGGTAATAAATGAACGAGAAGTTCTATAATAAAAGGAGGAATTGAAATGACACTTGGAGAAAGAATGAAAGAATATGAAATGCAATCTAGAACAAGATTACTTCGTAGAACACCAGTAATTATTAGATTGGACGGTTGTCATTTCCACACTTGGACAAGAGGATTAGATCGACCTTATGATGCAAACCTTATTAGAATTATGCAAAAGACAATGTTATCTCTATGTGAACAAATTCAGGGGTGTGTATTAGGTTATACTCAATCAGATGAGATTACTCTTGTTTTAGTAGATTACCAAAAAATAGAAAGTATGGCTTGGTATGATAACCAAGTTCAAAAGATGTGTTCAGTTGCCGCAAGTATAGCAACTAACGCTTTCCAAAAAGCTCTTGATGAAGAAATAGAAATGTTAGAAATAGATGCTCAATGGCATAATCAAAACTTTATGTTAGATGATGAGCTTTATTGTTGGAAAAAGGCTGAATTATTAAGAGATAAAAGATATAAGGCTAATTTTGATGCAAGAGCATTCAATATGCCAACATATGAGGTAGTTAATAATTTGATCTGGCGTCAACAAGATTGCACAAGAAATAGTGTAAACTTATTAGCTCAATCATTATATCCACATAAAGAATTACAGGGTATCAATAGTAAAGATTTACAAGATAAAATGTTTACTGAAAAAGGCATAAATTGGAATGAGCAAAGAACTGATTTTAAAAGAGGGGCTTGTGCTATAAAAGACTCTGATGGAAAATGGTTTATAGATACTGAAATACCTATTTTTACTGAAAATAGAGAGTATATCCGCAAATTAGTAGATTTAGATTAAAATAAATAATCTCTTTTGATTTTTTATAAAAATTATTATATAATTATATTGTAAAAAATGAAAGGGAAGTGATTTGAATGAAAAAGAAAATTATGAAGAGGCTTCATGAAATCTTAATTGAGATTGTAAAAGCCAATGATGCTGACCTTGACAAAATAGGTGCAGAATTAGTTGAAATTGAAAAGAAACTAATGGGGTATCAACCTAAAGCACCTGAAAAGAAAAGTTTATTTTAAACTTTTCTTAAAATATAATTGCCGGTGGTGAGACCGAAAGTGAAAGATCGAGTAAGGTATAACGAACCGCTGCAAAGTATATAGTCGTTAGCATATGGACACAAGGTGAACAATAGGGTAATAAACTTGTGCGGCAATTATATTTTAAGAAGAGTTTAAGATTATTGCTTGATAATTTATAAAAATTATTATATAATATATATGTAATAAGAAAAGGGAAGGTGATAATATGAAAAATGTAAAATTTACTGCAAACGAATTATTAGATAGCATCAATAAAGAATTATCTCAAGGAGATATAAATGAAATCTACAAAGCATTAGTTGCTTGGAATGTAGGACTTCAAGAAATTAAACCTGAAGATGAAGAAAAATTAGACAAAGTAATAGATTATTATTTTGACAAAGATTATATTAGAGGGTTCATCAATGAAGAAATATTAGATTATGCTATTGAATTATTTGATGACGAAGAAGAAATCTAATTTGATAATTTATAAAAATTATTATATAATATATATAGATAAAGAAAAGGAGTGATATTTATGATGAAGATAATTATAAAGCAAGAGCCATATAATTATGAACACGCTGGAAGTCAACCATATGATGTTGAAACAGTATTCACTTTAAACGAAGATATTTCTGCTGATGAGGCTATCTTAGCATTTATGAGAGCATTAAATATCGCAACTTATCACGCAACACTAAAAACATTAAAAGATTTAGTTGCAGATTTAGAATATGAATATAAAGACAACGATAGAATAATGTAATTATTCGGGAGTTTGTGAAACCCACTAAGTGAGCAGGGTAATGCTTAAACAGAGGTTCTCCCATAAACAAAAACTACGGCAATAAGCCCACTTCATATGGAGCTATGTAATTGCGGGTATCGTTTGCTACATAGTAGCTATAATTGCGAGGAACGTTTTAGCTCCCTTCCTAAAACTAATAATTGGCTAGGTCTGTAAAGGTGGAAGTACAGCCTGTAAGTAGAAGTCCATTAAATAAAGCAATCCAATTTCTAAAAACTACCTGCGTCAACTCATATGAGAACTACGCACGGGGGCCCGATCCCTCCATACTGATTAGGTTCGGTATGTGCCAGAGACTGTGGACAAAATTGGAGGTAGTTTATATATAAAAAGAGTAATCAGGGGCATATGCGAATGAGAATAAAAAGGGTATCCTGAGTCTCACTCAACTGTCGGCTACAGGACAGGATAAAAGAGGGTGTAGTAGAGTTTTAATGGAATGGCTGATAATCCCGTCAGGTGTGTAACGGCTTTAGGGGAACCTGAGAACAAGCCACTTATAAAAGTTATTTGATAATTTATAAAAATTATTATATAATATATATGTAAATAAGAAAGGGAAGTGATTGTTATGTGGAAAGTTTATAGATATGCAGAAAAAGATATAGTAACTGAAGATGGAACATTAGTTATTCCAGCTAATACTTGGTATTTAATAGGGGACTATGATGATTTGTTTACTGTTGCTAATATAGTAAACCACGAAATATATTTATATAACTGCACAGCACATAGTGAAGATCCAAACCCTAAGTTCAAAATAGTTAGCAACTTTGCATAATATTTGATAATTTATAAAAAATATTATATAATATATATGTAAAGAAAAGAAAAAGAGAAATATATGGTTTGGTACTCCCTGTTGGTAGAAGGAGCTAAGTATATACCGAGCTACTGAGTAGCGAAATATATCAGCCAATTCTTAAAAAATTATTTGATAATAATTAAAAATTATTATATAATATATATAGAAAAAGAAAGAAAAATAGTTGAAACAATCTACCAAGAACACTTGGTGACGAGGCCGATAAAGTTTCTTCCTGAAAAGGTCTTATTAGTGGCGAAACGGTTTTAACCTAATAATCGTTTAGGGGTTTGGTATAGACCTTATCCCTAGACGCTAATATAGAAAGCGTAGAGCGACCGACGCTATATAAGAGGGCGTAGTTACCGCGAGTTGACTTAAACCCACTCGTAAAAATGTATATAAAGAAAGGAATTGAGGAGAAATGGAAAAAATGACTAAGAAAGAATATTTTGGAGAAATCAAAAAAATCGTAGAAGGAGCTAATGTTGATAACAGAGATGAAATCATAGAATTCATCGACAGACAAGTTGAATTGTTATCAAAGAAATCAAACACTAAAACAAAAACTCAAAAAGAAAACGAAGTTTTAGTAGAAGGAGTATATGAAGCATTAGTTGCTGTTGCTAAACCTGTAACTGTTACTGAGTTACAAGAAGCAAATGAAGATATGGCTAACTACTCAAACCAAAAATTATCTGCATTATTAAGAATGTTAGTAAATGCTGGGAGAATAGTTAAGACTATCGACAAGAAAAAATCTTACTTCTCAGTAAACGCTGACTAAGATAATACGAGGGGCTAGATCCCCTCTTTTTCTTTTCAACCTATTTCCGCACCGGCTTTTTTTAAAAAATAGGTTAAAAATCTATTGACATTTTTAAAAAAATATGTTATAATATATATAGAAAATGAAAAAGTAATAAAAATTCTTATGAAAGGGAAGGGTGATTGTTATGAGATACAAATTAAATGAAACAAAGGAAATTAGAATTCCAGATGAGGATATCCAAAGATTAATGTCTACTATGAAATTAGACCAAGATGAAGCTGTTCAACTTTGGTTAGAAGACGAAGGATACTTAATCAATGAAGAGCAAGAAGCACTTTGCAGAAAAGCAAAAGAAAACAAAGTAAAAACTAGGGGCGAGAGAAAAGCACCTATCGTATTAAAAAACAAAAAAGAAAAAGTTGTAAAAGACAATCCAACAAAAGAAATGGTTATCTCAGAAATAGCAAAAATACTTCCAGCTTTTGCAACTAATATCAAAATAGAAAACAAGGCTAAGTTAATCACTTTCAATATTGGAGATGATGAATTCAAATTAGACCTTGTTCAAAAGAGAAAGAAAAAAGGAGAATAAAATTAGGGGGACTGCATTATGAAGAAAGAGCAACTGTTAAAGATACTAACAATAGTAGCAATAATTATCATAGTTATATTTGTTTTAATGGTAATCAATGTAACTATTGGAATGTATATTGACCACCAATGCTATCAACTAGAACCTAATGAAAATTATATATCAACAATTTGTGAACGATACTGGAAATAATTTCTTTTCTATATAAAGAAAGGAGATTACATAATGAGATTTGAATTTCGAGGACAACAAAAAGATACTCCTAATAAATGGGTCTACGGTAGTTTGATCGGCGATGATATTATATATGATACTGAGTGCCATAGAGTAGACCTTAACTCGGTGGGATTTAGTTCAGGATTACATGATTGTTTTGGAATAAAAATTTTTGAGAACGATATTATATTAAACTTAAAAACGAACCAATACTATGAAGTTACATTTGACGGGACTGATTTCTGGTTGAAGCGATTTTCCGCACCGTTTAACTTTATGCTATTGACAGATATAGATTTAGATGTAATTAAAGTAGTTGGTAACTCATATAAAGTTGAGGAGGAATAAAAGTGCTAGAAACATTGATTGGGATACTTATCCTATTGAAACTAATCTTTGGAACTATCATAGTTCACGAAGTAAGAAAGCCTCAAACGGTCATTATAAGACCATACAGTGAATTTTTCGATACAGAAGATAATTTCACAGAGGACGATTTTGAAGAAGAGGAAGAGTCTGATATATCTATATAGGGGCTCTTCCTTTTTGCTATTGTGTCTTAAAAATCATTGTCTTTTTAAGAGGGGTTTTAAGACAAAAAAGAACGAATATATTCAACTCACTGTGGACAATCATAGTTAATTTTATCAACAAAATATTGATATATAATTAGAAAGGAGAGATACAATTATGACTTTAAGAGAAGTCGCTCAACAACTTGGGAAAAGTGAAAGCACTATCTATAAAAACTTTAAAAGAACCCAAGAAACGTTGAAAAAGAAAGGTATCATTCTTACTAAATGGGGCGTAGATGATTACGAAATAGAATATGAAGAACAAGATGAAGATAAAGAAACTTATCTAGAGAAAATGAGAAGAGAATACAAAGAAAGCAAAGGAGATAAGTAAGATGGATACAAAGACAAAGTACTTTACAGTGTACAATATGAAGTACGCAATGGAATTAAAAAATAAGGGGCATAAAGTCGTTGAAACACTTCCTAATCCAAAGAAACCTAGCTTTATGTGTTGGGTATTCGAAGTTGATGAAACCTTTCATCTAGACTTTGCGCACATTAAAGGGGGTGCCCGCATTGGAAGATAAGAAAATTACAGTTCGTCAAGAATGGATTGATAGTGCTCTTGATTTACTTGACAAAGAAGAACTAAAAGAATATATATATGGAATTGTTATGTACGGGCTATATGATGAAAAAATAAACCCTGAAAATAAAACAGTTAAGATGTCCTTAAATTTAATCTATCCTAATATAGATAGGATAACTAACTATAAACAAAAATTTGAGGGCGGCGGTAGTAAAGACAATGGAAGACCGCAAAAATATGATGCTGTTGAAGTTTGGCAATTATGTCAACAATTTAAAACAGGAAGAGAAGTAGCTAATGCTCTTGAAGAGAAATATGGGGGCGAAGTTAATCTAAAAGGTCTATATAGTAATAAGGGTTGGATAAATAGAAAAGATCCTAACTTTTTAGGGGGCGTAGATGAAACTCCTACAAGTAAAAAAGACTTTACTTTTTAGGGGCGGTAGTTCTCGATCAAAGATCTTTTAGGGGGTGCTTCCGCATCCGCAAGATTGAGTTTTGCAAAAATTAAGAATTACTTTTTAGAATTTTCGGCTGAAAAATTCTGTAAATGTCTGAAAAGTCGACAAATGGTTTTTCCGACGAGTTGTCTGAAAAGTATATGATTTTGTCTGAAAAAGAATCTTTTCGGAATCTTATAAGAGTCTTTTAAGACAAGTTTTAAGACAAAAATGCTTAAATAAAATGCTAGATTTGTCTGAAAAGTTAATGAATTTGTCGGAAAAAGAGTCTTTTTCAGAGTCTTTTCCGATTCTAAAAAGAGTCTTTTCGGAGTATTCTGAAAAACTAATATAATATAAGAGAATTTTCAGAATTCAGACAAATTCTGAAAAGAAAAAAGAGCTTCGCTCTTTTTTAAGGCTGGGCTGATCCGATATGAAGAGATAGAAAGTGAGGTATTGCCGCATATGGTAGAAGTAGATAAATTAGATTTGACTATTGATGAGATAAATTTTATAGTAGATGGTTATAAGAATAAAGTAGCTGCCGCATGTAAAGAATATATTGATAGTAAAGATAAGAATATAAAGAAGTTAAAAGCAGTAATAGAAGATTGTGAAGTAGGTATGGAAGAGTTTAATGAGATAATAGAGAAGGCGCCAATAAAGATAGATGGAAACACTATACATATTAGTGGTAATAGTAGTTCTATTACTTATTCTCCCTGGAGATAACAGATAGTATAATGTTGTTGCTATTGATATAACAGAAATAAAAATATAAGGATAAGGTAAGATATATATGTGTATATATATGTATGTACTATATGCCGTGCCTCGGGTCCTGATATATGAGTTTCTTATTTCATCCTTATCGTTATCGTTTTTGTTATATATAAAAAATGAAGAGTTCTTTAAACTCTTTTTTGTTAGGCTCTTGACTTGTAATTTGGCTTTATCTATTAACTTTATACTTTTGACATAAAAATGTTAAGAACTAATAAAAATAATTAATTTTTCGAGGCTTATTTTGCTTCTCTTGATTTTTATTAAAAAATTTGATATAATTATAATGGGAGAGAATAATAATAATAGGATGCGGAAACCGACCGCGTTCTTTTTACGATTTAGACGATGCTTAATTTATATTATTTGATTTTATTTAAAAAATATATTATAATATAATGGGAAAGTTTTGTCTTTTTTTTTTTTTTTTTTTGCGGAGACCTCGATCTAAGATCATTGAGCGATAGAGTAATCGCGCGTTAAAAATATCGTTTTTTTATATTATAACATATTTTATTTATTTTGTCAAGTAAAAATTTTCATTTTAGATCAAAGGTATATGGACCCCGGTCCACGATTATATGTTTAGTTTTGGGATATTTGTGGCGCATATGGAGTTCAACTTTGCGAGGAAAAAAATTGCATATGGGGGTTTACGGGCGAAAAACGGCATCGCGACGTTCCACCGCGAGCCGTCGATTATAACACATTTCCGCTAAAAGTCAAGCATTTTTTATAAAAAAATGCAATTTTTAACACTTTTTACACAAAAAAAGAAGAAAATCTTTTATTTTTCTTCTTTTTTCTTGCGTTTTTGCACTAAATCAACCTTAAAATCTTCATTTTTGAAAGAAAATGTAATCAATTTGGCTTTATTTTCTATTTTCAAGTCAGTTATTTCAAGATTTTGAAGTGCATTTGCAATAGTTTGAATAATTAACTCTTTGGTAGGGTTTTCTTTGACTACCCTTTCTTTTTGAGTTTTCTTTTTAGTTGTATCAGTTGCAACTAACTTAATTTTGTTTTGTTTAGATTTTTCTACAAGTTCTTCTTGTTCTTCATTTACAAGATAGCCCTCATCTTCTAACCACATTAACAAAACATCTTCTAGGTCAGTATCTAGTGCTTTAATAGTTTTTTCTACCCATTCGGCACTAACTTTTACAACCTTTCCAGTTTCAAGTGTTAGTTCGTAAACTTTACCATTTAATTTGTAGTCTTTCATTTTAACCACCCTTCCTTTCTTACATTATAAGTATACCACTATTTAAAAAATAAGTCAATAGTTTTGTGAAAAAAAATAAAAAAACTTTTTTGCAAAAAAGACTTGACAAAAACTCAAAGGTGTGGTATAATAGAAATAGCGGGGTGAAGGCGACCGCAGTGGAGCCGAGGGGTGTAAAAAAAGTGTAAACCATTTGTCAGGTTTACACTTGGATAAAGTTTTGGGGAGTGTCAAGTTGACATTTGACACTCAATTTGACTAGGCAACTGTAAAGTAAGATTTCTTTTTGTCAACTGTCTTTACAACTTGGTTGCTTTCAACTAATTGTTTTAGTAAAGCACTTAATTTTTGGTTGCTATAATTAGCCATTTCAGTATTTAATTCTTGCATTTCAGTTATTGTAACTGGTTTAGCAATTTCAGTTAGTGCATTTACGATAGCACCTTTAATACTTTCGTTTTCGATTTGAGTTTTAGTTTGAGTATTTTTTGAACTCTTACGATTTAATAATTCGATTTCGTGTTCACAGAACTCAACTATTCTTGTGTCGTTAGCACATACTCCTTTAATCATTTCAAACATTTCTCTTTTTGTCATTTTTTCCATAATATCTACCTACCTTTCTTTTCTATATTATTTTTAATGACTTTGTAAGATTTCTTTTTTCTTTATCTTACATATTTATTATAACATAATCATTTTAAATTGTCAATAGTTTTTTTTAACTTTTTTAATTTTTTTTAATGATTATGTGATAACCTTTTTTCTTTATCTTACATACTTATTATAACATTTTATTTTTTAAAAGTCAAGCATTTTTTTTAATTTTTTTATTTTTTTAGAACTCTTTTCTTAACTTTTCTATAATAATTATAACATTTTATTTTTAAAAAGTCAATAGTTTTTTAACTTTTTTATTTTTCTTTAGCGTCGAACTCTACGCCTAGATAATCAGTTTCATTTAAAACGATTTCTTCATTATTGTATTGGTCTATAACTTGGTTTTCGGCGTCGATTTTATCAATTGCTTTAACTATAACTTTTCTTTGTAAAGTTTCAGTGATGTAAACAACGAACTCTTTTTTTTCTTCCATTTTTATCACCTTTCCTTTCTTACATTATAATTATACTATAAATAAAAAAATAAGTCAAGCATTTTTTAAAACTTTTTTATTTTTTTTAGTTTTGGGATTTTTTGTCAATTTACGTAAACTTGACATGTCAAGTGTGAAATACTTGACATGTAAATTGACATGTAAAGCACTCCGCGGCGGCGGATCGCGGAGCGCTCGCAGCATTATAGCACATTTCCGCGATTTTGTCAAGTGTTTTTTGAAAAAAAAATAAAAAAAAACTAAGGGGTTGCCCCTTAGTTAAAAATCTTATATAGAGAAATAAGATTTTTTCTTATCAACAGTTTTTACAACTCTGTTTTCAGCAACTAGTTGTTTTAAAAGTGCTGATAATTTTTGATTAGAATAGTTTGCCATTTCGCTATCTAATTCTTGTAATTCAGTGATAGTTACTGCTTTAGCAACTCTTTCTAAACTTTCAACAATAGCATTTTTGATGCCTTCATTTTCAATTTGTGTTTTAGTTTGAGTTGATTTGCTTGATTTTCTATCAAGTAATTCTAATTCGTGGTTAATAAACTCTACGAATAATTCATTTGAAGCGATTGCCTCAACCTCTAGCATTTTTGAGAATACCTCTCTTTTAGTTAATTTTTTGTTTTCCATAATATCTACCTACCTTTCTTTTAATTTTATTATGGTGTAATAAGTTTTAACTCTTTTCTTATTACATTTATATTATATCATAACTAATTTATAAAGTCAATATTTTTTTTTAATTTTTTTAACTTTTTTTATTAGTTATGTTATAACCTTTCTTTATTACATTATTATTATAACATTTTATTATTTAAAAGTCAAGCATTTTTTAAAATATTTTTTATTTTTTTTATTTCCCTTTCCTTAACTTTCTATAATAATTATACTATTAATTTTAAAAAAAGTCAATAGTTTTTTTAAAGTTTTGGGAAAAAATTTTCGCGATACACCTGGATGCGTTGTAGATCAGATTTTTCAAAGGGGCTATTCCAAGCAAAAAACGTCGCGTGACGTCCCACCACGCGACGTCGCATACAAAAAAAAAGATTTTTAATCTTTTTCAATTATTTTCGTAATAACCGACATCCGCAAAATAAAAATGAGAATTAATTCTCATTTGCTTGATAATCAAAAATGATGATTGTATCAGGATAATTACTATAGATTTGACTATAACCATTTTTTAACATTTCAGTTAACCATTTATCAGTATTTTCAACACCTCGAATTTTTTCTTGTTTAGCATAATTATTTAACCAATCAACCATTTCTTGTTCAGTTTTAAATAAATATGGAAATTCACCCTCTACATTTACAAGACTATAATATTTTACATTTTTCATTCTATCACCCTTTCTTTATTACATTATTATTATATCAAATTATTAAAAATAAGTCAATAGTTTTTTGTAGTTAAAGAAGATTTAATCTTCTTCAACTACTTTTGAATAATCTCTCCAACTTGGAGAAGTGTTTAAACTTACTATTGTATTTCCTAATAAGTTTAAAGAGTGTTTAAAGATTTCAATTTCAATGTCAATATCTTCAAGTCCAGTGTGGGCTTCTTCAAATTGATTATTGTTTGAAATGTAGCAATAAATTGCTTGTGCAGTGGTTCTAACTCTACCACTATTAGTAATAAAGCAACTATCTTTCATAGAGTTTAGTCTGTCTTTATTTTCTAAGCAATAGTTTGCATAATCTTTTGAAAAAGTGATAATCTTTGATAATTCCATAGTATCAAGTAAATCAATATTTTCAAATGGGTTATTAACTCCAAAATCTTCAAATAATCTTGCCATAGCAGTTTTATCAAAATTGCCATTGTGAGCAACCATTATTTTTATTGCATATCTTGAAATAGTTTTTTCAATGTCTTTTGAGATATCATTAACACTCATTGTTTTGTATCTCTTGTCATTTTCTAACTTTTCAAAATAGTTTGGATATTTAGTAGCACTAAATGTTGATAACATTATATACTTATTATTAAAGAACTTTCTAACTAGATAACTTTTTTCTTTTACAACTTTCATTGTTTCAGTATCTAGTATTTTCATACCAATTTCAAATGGTAAAATACTTTCTTTTACATTTAATGTTCCTATTGTTTCAGTATCAATAAACATTAAATATCTTTCTTTTTTTAAATCAATTTTTTTCATAATTTTTAATCATTCCCTTTCCTTATTGATTACATTATAATTATATCAAATTGAGATTTATTTGTCAATACTTTTTTAACATTTTTTTAATTTTTTAGCAAGTCGGTTGCTAAAAGTCAAGAACTAACTTTTTGCAACCGAACTTTTCAACTACTAGATTAACAAGTGCTTGATAAGTCATTTCTTTGTTGATGTTGTCTAATAGTGTATAATAATCACAAGGAAATAACTCACTTTTGCAATTATTCTTTTCAGCAATAGCAAATGTCCCATTATAGTTTTTTTGTAAGTATAATATCATAACTTAACACCTCTTTCTCTTACATTATAATTATCTCATACTATAAGAAAAAAGTCAAGTGTTTTTTACAATTTTTTTAAAAAAGTTTTGGGATGCGGCAACGCCTCCTAGCGTATCATTTTTCGATTTTCACAACTCCAAAGTGTAAATATTATGTAAAATCGGCGCGCCACGACCCAACGCGCGCCGACACGCCTGGTAGAGTTGTTAAAATTTTATTTAATAAAAAAAGCAACTATTTTGCGTATTTAGCTGCTTTTGGATTAGCATTTCTGCCGTGTAGTTTCTTGTTAGTTTTTCCCTTTCTAGCAAGATTTTCTGCAGTTCTCATAAATTGTGCTGCGTTTTTGTCAACTACTACTTTGTTGACTACTGGTTTTCTTTTAGCCATTGTAATCACTCTCCCTTTCCTTTATTACAATATTATTATAGCACTTTAGAAATTATTTGTCAATAGTTTTTTGTTAAAAACTTTCAATAATTTGCTCTTTTGTTAAATCTATTTCTTCAACAATTATAGGATATTCATTATCTTTATTATAGAAAATATCATTTTGTAATTCTTGAATACCTAGTTGTTTTGCTTTTTCTTTTGTGTCTGCAACAACAATAACATTTTTTATCATATCATAATCATCACTTTCTTGTTTTACTAAAAATATTTTTTTAATCATTTCTATCAATTCCTTTCTTATTTACATTATTATTATACCACCTTATCAAAAGGTTGTCAATACTTTTTTGCATTTTTTTTATTTTTTTTGGTAAAAGAAGAAATTATCTTCTTTTACCTTTTTTGTTTGAAAGTTTTGGTCTTAAACCTAATCTTTCATTTTTACGAGTTTGGTCTTGAGCCTCGTATTTTGCTCTGATTTGATGTCTTTTAGCAGGTGTTATTTTTTTTGCCATAATAATCAACTCCCTTCCTTTATTACATTATTATTATAACATACTTGCTTTTTAATGTCAATACTTTTTTAAAAGTTTTTTTATTTTTTTTCAACTTTACAAGTCCAATAACTATCGCCATCTTTTGTGTGATGTTCTACAATGTTGTTTTCACTACCACAACGAGTGATTGCTCTATCTTTTTCGTGATTGTATTGTAATTCTAATAATTTAAAACAACCAACAATTCCTAAAATACAAATTCCATAAAATAATACTTTTTTCATTTTCATAACCTCTTTCTTTCTTCATCTTACATACTTATTATACACCCTAAACAAATAAAAGTCAATAGTTTTTTTAAAAAAAATTAAAAAATTTTTTACTTTACACTCACCCTGACAACGCACCCTGGTGTATCGGGAAATGAAAAAAAATTAAAAAAATTGCGAAAACCCCTTGACAAAATCCGTTGGTTGTGGTATAATAAAAAAACGACCTGTGCCGATCGCGCACAGGCCGAAAAATTTGTCAATACCTTTTTTACAAAAAATTAAAAATAAGAGATAATTCTCTTATTTTTGTGTATAACTATTGTAAATTGATGTTACATTTGGCACCCAGTTTACATTTAAACCTTTTGGGTCATTTTCAGCACCAACTGGACAATACTTTGCACCAATTTGCTCAATTGTAGTTAAGCCTTCATCAAAATAATAGTTTTTTAGAACACTTACAAAGTGGTCAAGTCCTTCTTCATAAGTGGAATAAGATTTTAAACCTTTACTTGTCATTATACCACCAAAGTTGTGATTTTCAGTAAAGGCTTTACTAGTCCAATAGCCAGTTTCATGAGTAGAAATTGCAACAACTAGTAAACTTTGTTTTTCAGTTAAGCCTTTTTCAATAGCCTTATCATAAATCTTACAAGCATTTTCATTGTCAAACTTACAAGTTGTATTTTCAACTTTTTCTTCAATAGCAGGCTTTTCAGTAGTTTCAACTGGAAGATTTTCAGTTGCTATTGCAACTTTTTCAGTTGTCTCAGTTTTTGCACTAACTGATTTACTTGGAACATTTACAAAGTTTAGAATTGCTAAACCAATTAAACTATAAACAACTCCAACTCTTAAAAGTCTAGGTAATTTCATAAATAATTTAGCCATTAAGTTATCAATAAACTTAATTATTAAGTAAATTATTTTTACTATTGACTTTCCTATCATAAATAAGGCTTTGACTAATAACATTAACATTTTTAAAATTATATTTAATTCTTTTTTCATAATTTTCAATCCCTTTCTTATCTTACATTTATATTATAACACATAGCGTTTTACTTGTCAATACTTTTTAGTTATTTTCATAATAATTTTGTAAATCTTTGTCAACATTTTCTTTTAACCAATTTATTATTTTTTTAATCATTGTAAGCACCTCTCTCTTTATCTTACATACTTATTATAACACCAATAAAAGCAAATGTCAATACTTTTTTTAAAATTTTTTTATTTTTTTCTAGGTTTTGGGAATGTAAAATCTTCGTAAAATTTTCAAAAAAGGGTTGACAAAATCTCCCAAGTGTGTTATAATATAAAAAATGGCGCGCAACGACCGCCCGCGCGCCAACGTAAAGAAGGTGTCTAGTTGACACCTGTTGACATTAAGCGAAGAAGTCTTGCAATTCTATTAAGTTTTTAATAGACCAACCTTTCCAAAGACCTCTTGAATTATCGGCTAGGGAAGTAAGTCTTTTAATACCCCTACCCCCACAAGCACACCACTCGAAAAGGTTTTTTGAATAATCATCTAATAAATAACAATCTTCATTTATAGTTATGTTGTATTTGCTTTCAATTATCTTTGCTTTGTTTTCTCCTAAACGACAAAGAGTTATGTTAGCACTATTGACATTAGGTAAGAACTTACTTAACCATACAAGTTTGTCTTTATCTGCTTGTTCATTTGGACTTGCAGAAATCACAAATACTTTGTTTGTCTTTGCTAATTCGTTTATAACTTCAATGTTTACATAAGCACCAAGTTTTGCGAAGAAACCTTTTTCTTTATCAAATCTTTCTAAAGCATTTCTTACATTAAACTTTGCAACTGTTCCATCTAAATCAATAAATAATCTTTTCATTTAAATCAACTCTTTTCTTCTATTTCTTTACATTATTATTATCTCATAAAGTTTATTATTTGTCAATAGTTTTTGTTTAATTATTTTATTTTATTTTCATTATTTTTATTTTATTACTTTATTGTTATTGTGTGTGTTTACTACATTGCTGTGATGTAGTAAACACCTTTAACACATAAACATCTTACAAAGTTCTTTGTATCATTGTTGTTATAGTTAACAAACCTTTCATTGATTTCTTTTAATAAGATACTTTTTTCATAAGCCTCTATTATTTCTCCAACAACATAATCATAACATTTAAACATTTCAATCATTCCTTTCACTTTTATCTTACATTATAATTATACTATAATAACTATTTATTGTCAATACTTTTTTATTATTTATTTTATTTTATTCTTGAAAACTTTTACCAAATTTAGTTAAAATCTTCATTATTATTACATTTGTTATTATTATAACAATTAGTATAATGTTATAAGTGTTGTTGCCAATGCTGTCTATTGTCATAGCAATAAATGCAATACTTAACATAACAATACTTGTTAAAAAGTTCTCAACCTTAGTTTTTAAATATCTTTTTTTATTTCTTTTCATTTTAATCAACCTCTTTCTCTTACATTATAATTATCTCATACTATAAGAAAAAAGTCAATAGTTTTGGGAAAGTTTTTTAATTTTTTTACAGGTTGACATTTCAAGCGTAAAATTACTTGACACTTACTTTACATAAAAATCGGCTCATCACGTCCGCCGATGAGCCTACGGCATGACGATTAATACAATACTCTTTGCTAATAATTTAATTCATTTAAAGTCTTTAAGTTGTTTAGAATTTCAATTCTTAATTTGTTTCCTTAAATCATTTTTGAAAATAAAAAATCGTTTATTCACAGAGTTCAAGTTAAGTCTGTTTTGTTGGCCTGTCCCCGCGTATTTGAAGCGGCTGTAAAATTTCATCTGGCTTCAGGTACCAAGATTCTTTACAATAGAATAGGGGGGTGATTTTCGGGAAAAAATTTAAAACGTTTTCTGAAAATTGGTTTGCCTCGACATAAAAATCTCCAAATGTTTTTTAGATTCGAAAACACGACAAGCGTGTATCCTTTCAATTTCAAAAGACGATTTATTTTTAAAACCTCAGTAATAATTTTGTAACCTCCGCAAATACATATACAAGAAACAGAGTCATGCTCCATAAAGTGACCTTTGCCGCAATCACTTTACCTTTTTGATACCATTTCATCTCACTAAAATTTAAATCAGTTTCCCATGTCCACATAATACAATGTACTATACAAACGCTACCAATTACCGTAACTATATTATAAATTATGTCTATCCAATTTATCATCATCATTTCCCTCCATCTCTTCTTCAATCTCGTCACAATAATCGTAAAACGACGTCACCGCATAATTAAATATGCCTGCGGCAATCATTACTCCTATTGATTCTAATATAACCCAAATAGTATTTTTTGGCATTAATCCATAGTTGGCTATAAAGATTATAAATGCCCCTAAACCTATAATTCCAAAAGTACAGAACCATACAAGTCCTTTAAATATTTTATTTTCCATTGTCTAACTCCTCCTTTAGCTTTCTCTTTAGTATTTCATATCTAATTTTATCTAATGTGCGGAGACCTCGCTCATCGATCTTATCCTCTGGGTCTAAGTTCTCATCTTTGACTTCTTTAACATGATTGCAATAGAAATCGCATAGTGTAATAGCATCTTCAACTGAAAGCGGATTTCCATCTGCGTCTTTCTCTTGTTTTAAGTTTATTAAATAAGAAGGTCTAATAGCTTCATAACAAATTTCAAGCGGATTTCCTCTAACATATAAATCAATAAAATCAGATAATCTTGCGCAATGACTTAATTGTTTTCCATCATATCCATATTTTTCAATCTTATCAATAATTCCTGGATATGGATGACATAATGCTTTTCTCTTTTCATAAGCCATTCCTGCAATACATCTTAAAAATTGGTTGCGGTTATAGTTTGCTATTAATTCACGATTTTTAAACATTTCCGCAATTAAATCCTCATATTTAGGATTTACAATCCACACTTTACTATATAATAATTCTATATAACTTAAATTCATTTTTTTAAACATATCAAACATTACTCTAATATCTTTTACTTCTGCGTGTTCGTTATTATCCATGATTTCTACTGTTGATATTGGGCTCTTGTTATTGATAAAATCTTCAAGAGATGGTAATACTATTGACTTGGTATCAACATCTGATTGATATTCTTCTGTATAAATATCTAATCCATAGTTTTGGCTGCCTTGAAGTATAGTACATACAACATCATAACCTTTTGATTGTAGATATTGATAGTGCTCTTGAACTCTTTTTGTAATAGCATCATCTTTCTTTTTTCTTTCATATAAGGCTTCTTCATATTCTAAAATCATATTACCGTCTCACTTTCTTTTTATTTATTTTTCTTATCTATATATATTATATTATATTTTTTTATTAAAGTCAACAGAAGATCTTAAATCTCCCTTGACAAAACAAAAAATTTATGATAAAATATTTTTAGAAAAGGTCAAGAATGATTAAATATTTTAATTGGTTTAACAAATAAGAAAGGAGCGCGGAGGCATGGATCAAGAGACTAAAGGTCCCGTTAAATTAGACTACACATTAAAAACAGCAAAAGAAAGAGTCGAATTTGTTGCACAGCTACCTAAGGAACAATTAAAAAGTAAGAAATATATTGAGATATTAGCGGATTATATTATTTCAGCAATGACTAAAGAAGAAAAGAAAAATAAAGAAATATTAACAGACAATAGAATGGTAACAATAAATAAAAGAGAAACATCATATCAAGGATTAGTAAGTAAATTTGAAAATGGAGAAGATGGAATATATAACCTTATGATAGAAGATAAGAATGTCTTATTAACTCCTAAGGTATCTATTACAGAAAAAGATATTGCGGAAATACCTGCTTTAAAAACATTAAGAGAGAGTATTGAAGCAGTTGAAAAAATGGTTCAAGCAGCAACCGGAAAAAGAAAATTTCTTTTAAAGAAACAACTTATAGAAATGCGTCAAGAGCAATATATAATTAAAAACGATTACAAACAAACTAGTTTAACCCCCAGTGGCGGAAATGGAAATGCTATTAAGAATTTAACTAGTGCTGATTTAAGTGAAAATATAACAATAGATGAAAATGGAGAACCAACTAGTGATGGTTTAATTAATTTCTTTAATTGGAATCATATCTCTGCATTATTATGTAATTATAGTGCATTAAAAGAAGATTGTTGGGGAAAATTCAGTAGTGATTTATGGTATGTTATGTTAGATTTAGATAATTTAGTAGAAGCAACATTAAATAATGATAAATACCAATTATATTATAAATTATTAATTTATAAAATAGATGGAAAACAAAATGTAGAAATACAAGAGCTACTAGAAAAAGAATTTGGTATGACTCATTCTGTAGAATATTTGTCGTCTTTATGACGTAATAAAATTCCTAAGATGATTGCGGAAACAGCTAAAGAACAATATTTAGAATGGCATTTTACATATAAAGAAAAAGGGAAATGGAAAAAATGTACTAGATGTGGAAAAACTAAATTAGCTACAAATAGATTCTTTTCTAAGAATAGTACTTCTAAAGATGGATGGTATAGCATCTGTAAACAATGTAGAAACGAAAAAAGTGCAGAAATGCGTAAAAATAAAACTAAGTAGAAGGAGGTGCGGAAATGGCTAATAAATTATGTCAAAAATGTGGAAAAATGCTTGATGAAGATACTCAATTTTATACTTATAAAGATGGTACTAAAACAGAAATGTGTAAAAAATGTCTTACTATGCACATTGACAATTTTGACGAAAGTACTTACTTATGGTTGTTAGAAAAAATGGATGTACCTTATATTCCTGAAGAATGGAACGTATTAAGAGAAAGAGCTTATGCAAAAAATCCAAACTTAAATGGAATGTCTGTATTTGGTAAATACTTATCTAAAATGAAATTAAAACAATATAAACAATATGGATGGGCAGATACAGAGAAGTTAAATGCTCTTAATGATGAAAGAAGAGCAGTACAAAAAGAAGAAAGAGAAAAATTTGAAGAAGAAATTAAAAAGCAATTTGAAGCAGGAGAAATTGGAGAAGCAGAATATAAAACTATGATAAGTGCGGAAACGCAGAATAAAGATTATATGTCGCGTCCAGTAGCTCCACCAGAGTTTCCACAAGATAAATATTTTAGTGAAAATAGTGAAATAGTTCAAGAGCAAATGGATAGCTTAATTTCCGAATTAACACAAGAAGATAAAAAAGTATTAGCTATGAAATGGGGAGCTTTATACAGACCTGAAGAATGGATTGAACTAGAAAAAGATTATAATAATATGATGAATTCATTCGATATTCAAGATGCTGATACAATTAATACTTTAATATTAATTTGTAAAACGAACCTTAAAATGAACCAAGCATTAGATGCAGGAGATATTGAAGGTTATCAAAAATTATCAAAAGTATCTGAATCTTTAAGAAAATCTGCTAAGTTTACAGCGGCGCAAAACAAAGAACAAAAAAATGATTATGTAGATTGTGTTGGTGAGTTGGTAACAATGTGTGAAAAAGATGGATTTATTCCTAGGTTTGAAACAGATATACCACAAGACAAAGTAGATTTAACTTTAAAAGATATGGAGAATTATTTATATAAATTAGTTACTCAAGATTTAGGGTTTGGACAACAAATAGAAGACGCATTAAAGAAAATTCAAATTCAAAAAGAAATGAATGAAAATGTTGAAGATATATTAGAGGATGATGATCCTACTACTCTAATAGACCAAGACTATGAGGAATTTTACAATAGCGTTAATGAGCAAAAAGAACAAGATAAAACACTTGGAGATGAAGAATAATGGCATTAGCAGATTTAATGGAATTATCCTTAAATTCTAATACTAAAAAAGTAGGATTATCAGAAGAAAGAATAAAAGCACAAAAAGAACTTTTAAGAAAATATATAGCGTATTGGCGCGAATACCCTGATATGTTTGTAGACTTTTTATGCGGTAGTAACCCAGAAAATTTCCACCTATTCTTTTATCAAAGAATGTTTTTAAGAGCGGTAATGCGTCATAGATATGCCTATGCTACTTTCCCTCGTGCTTATTCTAAATCATTTTTATCAGTATTGGTATTAATGTTAAGGTGTGTTCTTTATCCTGGTTCACATTTATTCGTTACAACAGGTGGAAAAGAACAAGCTGCGGGAATCGCTAGAGAGAAAGCAGAAGAAATCTGTAAATTAATTCCAGGAATGAGAAATGAAATTGACTGGTCAAGAGGTGCAACAAAAGCATCTAAAAATATGGTTGAATATATATTTAAAAATGGTAGTAAATTAGATATTATGGCCGCACAACAAAGTTCTCGTGGTAAACGTGCTACTGGGGGTCTAATGGAGGAATGTATCCTTATTGACCAAACATTATTAAACGAAGTTATAATTCCTACCATGAACGTAGACCGTCGTCTTTCGGATGGATCGAGACAAGAAGATGAAGTTATTAACAAAAGTCAAATTTATGTAACAACAGCTGGTTGGAAAAATTCATTTGCTTATGAAAAGTTAATACAAATCTTAATTCAACAAATTACAGAACCTGGTCAAGCAATAGTCCTTGGAGGAACATGGCGAGTTCCTGTTATGGAAAAATTATTAAGAAAATCATTTATTGAAGAATTAAAACTAGATGGAACATATAATGATGCCTCATTTGCGCGTGAATACGAATCTGAATGGAGTGGAGATGCGGAAAACGCTTTCTTCTCTGCAGAACGTTTTGATAAACATAGAGTTTTATTACAACCTGAATATGAATTTAGTGGAAGAAGTAGTAAAAGTGCATATTATATACTTGGTATAGACGTTGGTCGTAAGGGATGTACTACCGAAGTTTGCGTATTTAAGGTAACGCCGCAAGCACAAGGAACTTCCTTGAAGACTCTTGTTAATTTATATACTTGGGATGAAGAACATTTTGAAGCTCAAGCAATAAATATAAAAAGATTATATTATAAATATAAATGCCGTACTGCGGTTATCGATGCCAACGGTTTAGGTATAGGTCTTGTAGACTTCATGGTAAAAGATCAAATAGACCCAGAAACAGGAGAATTATTACCAAACTTTGGTGTTGAAAATGATGATGAAGGCTTTTATAAAAAATTTAAAACTGCTGATACTGAACCTGATGCTATGTATTTAATAAAAGCTAATGCGCCAATAAATACAGAAGCTCACACTTATGTTCAAACTCAATTATCTAGTGGAAAAATAAAATTCTTAATAGATGAAAACCAAGCAAAAGTAAAATTAATGAGTACAAAGTTAGGACAAAATATGGATAATGATAAAAGAGCAGAATACTTAAAACCTTTTACTTTAACAACTATTTTAAGAGAGCAAATGTTAAATTTAGTTGAAGAAAATGAAGGTGTTAATATTATTTTAAAACAAGCATCAAGAAGTATTAAGAAGGATAAATTCTCTGCTTTTGAATATGGTTTATACTATATCAAGCAGGATGAAGATAGAAAGAAAAAAAGGAAAAAAAGAAACATTGCAGATATGATGTTCTTCGGACACTAAAGTTGCTTCTTATTGGGCAACTTTAGCTTATCCAACCATGAAGAATTTAATATTATATTAGAAATATTTCGAGGAAATATTTTTTGGTATATCGTCATATCTTTATAGAGGAGGCGAAAATATGCGTGCAAGTCGTGGTGAAATAAAAATAGAAGAAATATTACAACAAGCAGGAATTCCTTTTCAAGAGGAGTATTCATTCCCTGATTTGCTAAGCTCAACTGGTCATCCACTAAGATTTGATTTTGCGGTATTCGATGATGAAGGAGAACTTGAATTCTTAATAGAATATCAAGGTATTCAACATTATCAAGCAAAAAGTAAATTTGGTGGTTATACAGGTTTGCGCAAACAACAGCTAAATGATATGAGAAAGCGTGAATATTGTAGAAAACATAATATAATTCTTATAGCAATACCTTATACAGACGAAGGTCGAATTACATATGATTATATTATGAATGCTTATTATGAACTGGGCGGTTACTAATAAACTTGACAAGATTCAATATTTATGATATACTATAAAAGAAAAAGGAAGAAAGGTAAGGTGTCGATTTTGATAAATAGAAAAGAAGAAATTAAGAAAAAAGGTTTCTCTATCGCTCTTGCGAGTGACACCAGAGCAACTCAAAGTCCTTTTGAAAACGTTGACTTTTCAAAAATTAAAGTTGGCGCAAAAACTTTAGACGATGCAATTTATACCTTAGGAGATCTAAAGAGAATAGATAAAACATTAGCAGATAAAAAAGAAATATTAAGAGCTATGCACACTTGTGATTATGCTAAATTAAGAGATGTATCAAATTTCTTTTATAAAACAAGTGGTATATATTCAAGACTTTGTCGTTATATGGCATACTTATACAGATACGATTGGATGGTTACCCCATATATAAATGCGGAAGATGCAAAAACAGAAGATAAAGTATTGGATAAATTTTATGATGTATTATTATATCTTGATAATTTTGAAGTAAAAAAATTCTTTGGAGAAGTTGCTTTAAAGGTTATTAGATATGGATGTTATTATGGATATCTAATTCCTGGAGTAAAAAGAATGAATGTCCAAGAGCTACCTGCTAACTATTGTCGTTCTAGATTTATGGTTAATAATCGTCCAGCAATAGAATTTAATATGAAGTTTTTTGATGATTATTTTAGAGATACAACTCAAAAAATTAAAATGTTAAATTTATTCCCAAAAGAATTTAAAAAAGGTTACATTATGTATAAAGAAGGTAAATTACCACCTCAATTCGCAGGAGATACAAGTGGTTGGTATTTACTTGATCCAGAATTTGCTTTTAAATTCAATATTAATGGGGAAGATTTTCCAGCCTTTATTTCTGTAATTCCAGCAATTATAGATTTAGATGAGGCAAAAGAATTAGACCGTAAAAAAATGGCTCAAGAATTATTAAAAATTATAATTCAAAAGATGCCATTAGATAAAAATGGCGACCTAGTGTTTGACGTTGATGAAGCCGCACAATTACATAATAATGCAGTTAATATGTTAAGTAAGGCTATTGGTGTAGATGTATTAACTACATTTGCAGATGTTGATGTTGAAGACATGGATAGCGATAGGTCTAGTGCGTCAAGAGACGATTTAGAGAGAGTTGAAAGAACTGTTTATAATGAAGCAGGTGTATCTCAAATGCAGTTTAATACTGATGGAAATATTGCTCTTGAAAAATCTATATTAAATGATGAAGCATCTTTATATAATTTAATTACACAATTTGAGCAATTCTTAAATGTTATAATTGATAAATTTAACAAACAACCTAAGAAATTTTATTACAGATGTCAAATATTAACAACAACTATTTATAATTATAAAGAAATGGCTAAATTATATAAAGAACAAATGCAAATAGGTTTCAGTAAAATGTTACCTCAAATTGCATTAGGACAATCTCAAAGTTCTATCTTAGCAAATGCTTATTGGGAAAATGATGTCTTAGATTTAATTAACGTATTTATCCCACCATTAATGTCTAGTACAATGAATGCGGAAGCTCTTGCTATGACAGGAAATAAGGAGGCTAAAAAGGCTATAGGCGGAGAAGGAGAAAATCCTGAAGGCGGTAGACCTACTAAAGAGTCTCAAGGAGAGCCTGTTTCGGATAAAACTATCCAAAATAAAGAAAGTCAGAATTAGAAAATAGGACAAAAACTAATAATAAGAAACCACGTTATTTTATATTATTATAAGTGGAAGAAAATTATTAAGAAAGGAAAGATGATATATGATGCATCAATCAATTGCGACAATTGATTCTCCTGAGTTTATTAATTTACAACCGCTAGAAATTAATCCGCTAATGAGTAGCTGTGAAATCAAGGTATTATATCTTGGTCAAAACAGAAATCATAGTTATATAACCAAAGACGTAGCTACTGAGATGGCGAAGACTCTAAGAGGAGCTCCAATTGTTGGATACTACAAAGAAGAGAAAGAAGATTTTGCAGACCACGGTGAAAAAATCATCTTCGATGATGAAGGTGTCAAATTTGAATGCATGACAAAACCTTATGGATTTGTCGCACCAGACGCAAAAGTTTGGTTCCAAAAATTTGAAGATACTGATGAGTTTGGTAACATAGTAACTAGAGAGTATTTAATGACTACTGGTTATTTATGGACAGGTCAATTTGAAGAAGTAAAATCTGTCATTGATAAAGGTAAACCTCAATCAATGGAACTTGATGAAGAAACTTTAAATGGACATTGGTCAACTGATAGCAAATCAGGCATGGATTTTTTCATTATAAATGATGCGATATTTTCGAAATTATGTATTTTAGGTGACGATGTAGAACCTTGCTTCGAGGGCTCAAGCATTACCGCACCAGAAGTAAGTACTTCATTCACAAAAATAGATGATAATTTTAAGAAAACATTGTACACTATGATGCAAGATCTAAAATTTGCATTAGAAGGAGGACAAAAGATGATTATAGATGAAGCTGAAACAAAAGTAACAGAACCTGAAGTTGTTGAAACTGAAGCTGAAGCTACTGCTGAAGAAACATCTACTGAAACTGAAATCGCTGAAGAAACTGAAGTTGTAACTGAAGAAGAATCTACTGTTGAAACTGAAGAAAGTTTAGAAGATAAGGACACAGAAGATCAATCTGTTTTAGCAGAAAATGATAATTCTATAGAAGATCAATCTAGTCAAGAAAACTTTACTAAAGCAGATGACAAAGATGAAGACGACGAAGAAGAAGAATCTAAAGACGCAGATGCTGAAGATGAAGATTCTGAATCTGAGGATGATGAAGACGAAAAAGATAAGAAAAAATCTTATGCTTTATTAGAGTCTGAATTAGCAGAAACTAAAGCAGCTTACACAGATCTTGAACAAAAATATCAAGTTCTTGTTGAGTTTAAAAAACAAATCGATGATGAAAAGAAAGATGCTTTAATCAATAGTTTCTATATGTTGTCTGACGAAGATAAGGCAGATGTTATCGAGAATAAATCAAATTATTCATTAGATGAAATCGAATCTAAACTTTCTGTTATTTGCGTAAGAAAGAAAGTAAATTTTGATTTAGAGGACACTTCTAAAGAAGAAGAAGAAGTAGACAAAGACGTTATGACTTACACAGTAAATGATAACGAAGGTAGTTCTACACCAGCGTGGATCGCTGCACTAAAGAATACTAGAGATAGTAGAAAATAATATTAAGGAGGAAAGACAATGGCAAAAATTGAAAGAATTGGTTACGGACAAGTTGAACCAAATCATTTATCAGCTCAAAGAACTGCACAAATCTATGCTCAATTACCATGTGAAGATAAAATTGAAGTATTAGAAAATGGTCAATTCGTAAAATATGACTATGCTAATAAAGAAGTTAACTTAACTGGTAAAGGTGAATGGATGTTAGTTTTCAATGAAATCAAATTATATGATGACAGAAAACAAATGTACAGAGACTTCGCAATGAAAAAAGAAGAATGCGTAAATGGTGAAATCGTACCAAGAGTATTTAAAACTAATATAGGAGATATTTATACCACTAACATGGTTGATAGCACAAAAGAATATGAAGAAGGAGCTTTATTAAAAGTTAATGATGAAGGAATCTTAACTACAGGTGGAAGCTTAGATGACGACATGTGTTGGGAAGTTGCTATGGTTTATACTTTAGCAGATGGACAACCAGCTATCAAAATCATGAGGGTTAAATAATTGAGAGGAGGAAATAAGAATGGCATTAAATAAAAGTGAATTAGTAAAATTAGCTAAAACAGTTGCTAGCGCAAATCCTACTTCTCAAGTTGCATATTCATTTGGAGAAGAAAAATTCAGTTATTCAGATTTAAATGAAACTTTAAGAACTGAATTAAGAGAATTAGCTGGTACATATAGCTTATATAGAGAAAATAAAAACACAATCTTCAGTATAATTGAAGAAACAATCGATGATGTATTACCAAGAAAAGTTATGGAACAATACGCATCATTCGCTGAAATCAAAACTTATGCTCAAGGTGACAAACCTGTTTTCACTCAAAGAATTACTGCAAGTGCTAAAAGAAGAGCTAAAAGATTTGTTACTAAAGTTGGTTTAGCAGGTATTTATGAAGTATTCAAATTAGATGGAAAAACATTAGAAGTACCTACTGAAGCATTCGGTGGAGCAGCTCAAATCGGATTTGAAGAATTCTTAGACGGTAGAGTTGATTTCGCAGACGTATTAGACGTTATTATGGAAGGTTTAGATGAAGCTATCTACATCGAAATCGAAAAAGCATTAAAAGCAACAATTGATAGTTTACAAGACACTAACAAAGCATCTGAATCAGGATTCAATGAAACTGCAATGGATAACTTAATTGCTATCGCAGACTCATATGGAAAATCTACAATTTATTGTACTTATGAATTTGCTGCAACTATGGTTCCTGCAGAAGGATGGGTTTCTGATGATATGAGAAACCAAAAATGGAATAATGGATATTTAGCAAACTACAAAGGACATAACGTAATCGTATTAGACCAATCATTCGTTGATGAAACTAACACTAAAAAAGTTATTGACCCATCTTATGCTTATATCATTCCAGTAGGAGCAGATAAACCTGTTAAAATTGCTTTTGAAGGAAATACTATTGTTGATGAATATGTTAACAAAGATCGTTCAAGAGAAGTTCAAGTTTATAAAAAATTAGGTGTTGCAACTTTAGTTACTAACAACATTTGTGTTTATGTTAATGAAGCTTTAACACCATCAATCTAATTTTAAATTAGGAAGATAGAAAATTAGGGAGAAGACTATGATATATAAGGAAGACTATATCAATTAAAAGTCTTCTCCCGTTTTTTTAGTATATAGGAGAGAAAAGGAGAGAAAATATGTTAGAAGATAAAACTGTAATAACAGTATCAAACAGAGATAATGGAAGCGTTGGATATACAATCCCAGATTTAGGAAACTTACACAGAACTTTCCAACCTGGAGAAACAAAAGAAGTTACTATGGGAGAATTAAGAAAGCTATCTTATTTACCTGGCGGACTTAGCATATTAAAGAATTTATTAATTATAGATAATAAAGAAGCAGTAGAAGAATTAATAGGTGAAGTTGAACCTGAATATTATTATACTGAAGAAGATATTAAAAAATTAATTACTGAAGGTTCATTAGAACAATTTGAAGATTGTTTAGATTTTGCCCCAAGAGGAACAATTAATTTATTAAAGAAATTATCTGTTGAAATGAAATTAAATGATATGGCAAAGAGAAAAGCATTACTTGCGGCAACAGGATTTAATGTTACAAACGCAATTAATGCAAATGAAGCTAGTGTAGAAGAAGACTCTGATGAGACTGAAACAAAATCAAAGAGAAGAGCTGCATCAATAAAAGATGACAGTGATACAAAAACTAGAAGAACTACTACAAGTAGATACAATGTAGTTAAATAAGAAAATTTTGGAGGTGTATTATGGAAAGAACTACTACACCTTTTTCTATGATCTACGATAGCTTTCTATCAAAAATAACTGATGATATGTATATGGAATTAAATGAATTAGATACATTCAGAATGTTACAAGAGCTATTAATAACAGCTACACACAAATTTGAATTTCCACGTTTTGATATTACTGATTTTGAGGAAAGTTATGTAGAGGATGAAGGTACATATTGTGGAGTTGAGAGCGATGATTGCTGCGCTAAAGCACTTATTTATGGCGGCGGTTGCTTTAATAGTGTATTAACTCCAGAAGAAATAAATATCTTATCAACTTATATGATAGTAGAATGGTTAGGACAACAATTAGCTAGTGTCGAAAACACTAGAATGAAATATAGTGGTTCTGATTTTAAATTTACTTCACAAGCTAATCACATGAGTAAGTTATTAAACTTAAAAAGTGATTATGAAAGAGAAGGATTTCATCTACAAAGATTATATAAGAGAAGATTAAAAGACGAAAATGGCATTATGCGTTCTACATTTGGATCTATTATGGAGGTTAGTACTCGTGATTTTATCGAATAATATTGAAATAAAAAACGAAGCAATAGCCTATAATTTAAAAAGATTAACAAATCAAATATATAAGTTATTACCTAATAGAGAAGAAAATATAGATTGGCAAACTCCATTAAGTACAATAGTAGAAGAGTTTGCGGGAATGAGTCGATTAATGCCAAAACAGCAAGAAAACATATTTCCGCTATTATGTAAACTCGAAGGTTTGCATAGTCTAACAGGAGAAGATGATTTCTTCCAATATAGAAGAACTATATTTGAATGTCTTAATCTAATACAAGTCTTAAAAGATAGTATAGAGGAGGAATAAGATATGAGTTTGGAAACAATGAAAGAAAGAATTAATTATAACGGCGGAAAAGAACAAGAGTCTAGAATGAACGCAGATAAACTACGTACATTAAAAAAGGCTCTTTTATATTCTTACCAAGCAGCAACCGCACGATTAACTGATGGTAGAGAATTTAGATGTTTAATAAATCCTGATAAATTAAAGACAAATTATGATGAGAAAATCATTTCTATTCCATTTTTTGACATACAGCTTAATCCTGAGCTTAAGGAGAGTAAAAAATTTCAAAAAACTTCAAAAGGTGAAGAAGAAATTGGTATGAAGCCCGGAGATGTATTCACATGGAAAGAAACTAACACCGATTGGTTGGTATACTTAAGAAGATATGAAGAGACAGCTTATTTTAGGGCGGAAATCAGAAAATGTGATTACGAAATTGAGGTTAATGATAAAAAATATAAAGTATACATTGGCGGTCCAGATGAATCAGCTATTATTTGGAATAAAGTAAAAAAGATTGAATGGAATGATTTAAACTATTCTCTTACAATGTATATTACAAAAGATAAAAATACCGAAGAATTTTTCCATAGATTTACAAAGGTTGAAATAAATAAAAGACCTTGGGAAGTTCAAGCTGTTGACTCAATAAGTCAAGATGGTATTATTATAGTAGCCTTAAAAGAAACTTATGAAAATAGTATTGAAAAGGCAGTTGAAAAAGAAAAAGTTGATACATATGTTGATTTAACTCAACCATATATAAAAGGACCTGAGACTGTTTACCCATATGATGTAGTTACTTATTATATTAAGAATGCGGCAGATGGCGAATTTGTTGCTGAAGGTTCAGGTTTTGAAATTGCATCTCAAAATGCAGAACATATAAAATTGGGTATTGTTACTGGAAAAAGTGGTTCATTTACATTAAAGTATAAAATTCAAGACAAGGAAGATATTGTATTACCAATTACAATAGGTTCTTTATAGAGATAAAAGGAGTGTATAAAAATGAAAAGAGACGTATATACAAATAAATTTGATTCTTCATTTTTATCTTTTGAGAAAGACATAGAAACTATATTGAGAAAACTTTTTATAGAAAGTCATCCTTATAGTGATATATTAAAAAGATTATTAGTTATAAATACAAAAGATTGTTTAGATAATGAAGACAGTCCCGCAATAAAAGAAAAATTAAAAGATATGACATTAGCAAAATTAAGACAGGAAGGTTATATAAAGCTTGAACCAAAGATTGCTATGCCAGAACATGAAGAGGTAAAAACATATATTATTATGTCTTGTGATAATTTCTCTTTAAATAAAACTAATAATCCTTATTATCGAGATTGTACTATTAATTTTGATATTATTTGCCATTTAGACTATTGGGATTTAGGAAATTACAGAATAAGACCTCTTAAAATAGCTGGATATATAGATGGTATTTTAAATGAAGCCAAATTATCTGGAATAGGAACTTTTAATTTTTTAGGATGTAATGAACTAATATTAAATGAAGATTTAGGTGGATACACTTTATCTTATAGAGCAGTACATGGCAATGATGATAAACTTCCTAGAGATGAATAATGTTAGATAGTTTATTATTATTATCTGGTAATGATATACCTTTTATAAAAGCAAATTTAACAATTCACAATCCAACATTAAAAGAAATTGGATACGTTGGAGAAGAAAATTTTTTAAATGGTTATCAGATGCTTAATGTTTCGAAAAACTTCTTACCTGAAAAGGACAAAGTTAATTTAGGAGACATAAGCAATTTTGATATATTAATAGCAATACTAAGAGAGCGTAATGCGGTAATGCAAAAAAATAGGAGTTGCGTTTTAATGGCTTTGGCTTTATTATTTCCCTCATATGCAATATCCTTAAAAAAAGATAGTATTGCATTGAAAAAAGAGGGAACCGATGAAGAGTGTTATTTGAATAGGGATAATTATGAAGAATTCCAACAAATAATAAAACAAATGTTCAGTTTTAATACGGGAGAGCAAGATGATGATTTTAAGCCTGATGGGCGTTTAGCATCGAAAATTGCAGAAAAACTAAGAAAACGACATGAAAAATTAGCACAAATAGATAAAAAATCTACTAAAGTAGATATATATAGTCGATATGCATCTATTCTTTCTACGGGATTAAAAATAAGTATAGAAGATATATTAAATTATACTCCATATCAATTGTTTGATCAACTCGAAAGATACCGATTGAAACAAGATTATGATCTCTTCATAAAGGCACAATTGGCCGGAGCTAAGGACTTAAAGGATCCAGAAGACTGGATGAAAGATGTTCATTCTATGTCTTAAAAACTTTAGAAAAAATTAAAGGAGGATATGTTAATATGAAATTTGGAGTACGTGAAATATGTGACGTAGTATTCAAAGCTAAAGATAGAGTTAAAATTGGTAAAAGAACTTTCGAAAAAGGTCAACCAGTTTTATATATCGATAGTGCAAAAACTTCTACTGTTGAAGGAGCAGCTACTACTGTATATGCTCAAGGTGGAAAAGGAAATACAAGATTAATCGCTTGGGAAGGTGAAAAAACATTAACATTTACTGTTGAAGATGCATTATTATCTCCAATTGGTTTCTCAGTATTATCTGGAGCTGGTTTATTTAATGGTAAAAAGCCTGAAGATAAAGTTCATGTTCATACAACAGCTAATGCTTATTTAGGAACAGATGGAACAATCGATTTAACTGATGCACTAGGAACTAATGAAGAAATCGATGCAACTGCACCAATCTTTGCAATGGTGACTGAAGACGATGGTTCTATTACAGGAGAAATGGTTGATGAATTAACAGTAAGTACAGATGGTAAAAAATTAGAAGGAGCTGCTAGTAAATATCATGGAAAAACTGTATTCGTAGATTTTTATGTAGTTAAAGATGCTGCTAATGTATCTGAATTACAAATTGACGCAGAAAACTTCGCAGGTTCTTACTATGTTGAAGCTTCTACATTATTTAGAAAAGAAGCTAATGGTGTGGATATGCCTGCTGAAATCACTTTACCAAACGTAAAAATTCAATCAAACTTCACATTCTCAATGGCATCTACTGGAGATCCATCAACATTTACATTTACAATGGACGCATTCCCAGGATACACTATGTTTGATAACACTCATAAAGTATTAATGGTAATGCAAATCGTTGATGATACTACAGCAGCTGATAAAGATACAAATACAGTTATGAAACACTTAGCTGGTATCACAATTGAGGAAAACTTAAAAGATTCAGTTCCAGGAAATGATGGAGAAGAATCTATCTAATTTATGAAATATAAACGAGGGAGGCTAAATGTCTCCCTCTTTTTTGATATAATAGAAAGGAATTGATAAGTATGGATGATTTTAAAAATGTAGAGGCCATAAGAACTGCTCTTGCAGAAGCATTATCCGCTCCTAGTGAGCAAGCTACAAAAGAATATTTACAACGTGTTGAAAATATTTTAGAAAGTTATTTAAATAATTTAAATAATTTTTATTATCAGATTGAAGCTCAAAGCAGACCTATTATAGAACAATATGAAAGTGCAAATGCAGATACAAAAACAATATCTTATGCAGTTTTTAAACATTTAAATTATGTAGATGGAGAAGTTGAACATTTATTAAAAGAAGGATATGTTTTAATGGATGAAATTCGTCATTTTTTTACTGGTGAGACTATTACTTATCAAATTGGTATTCCTTATCGAGGCACTTTATATGAACAGTCTATCACATTAGAAGAATTATTAAAATATACTAAAATTGATTTTAATACAAAAAGTAAGATTGATAATATTTTTAAATTAAGAATGTCAAATAAAAAAGGATTACGAGAAGCTTTTCAAGATAATTCTGCAACAATTAGAACAAGTGTTCAAGATGGTTCAACAGTATATTCTGCGGTTTGGCATTATATAAATTCTCCTGGGGCAGATCCACGTAATAAAAACTTAGGTAATGCTTATGAAGTTTATCGAGTATTAATTGCAAAGAGACAAAACTCTAATAAAATTCCTCCTGAAGTAACTGCGGAAATGATTGAAAATGCATTTACTGAAGTTCGTTCTAATACAGCTTCTTCAATAAAAGGTGGAGACTTTTTAACTTCTCAGATTAAATATTTTGCAAGTGCGCCATCTTTAGCAACCACTAGTTTAATTAGAACTACTTTGCAAGATGTTCGAGATAGTTTTAAGAGTTTTTTATCTTCTGCAAATATTAATAGTTTTAAACAATCCATTAAAGAAATGTTCTTAAAAGATATTTCAGTAGTTGATAATTTAGAAAAAGATGCAATTCTTATTGCTGAAGAAAAAATCGATCAAATTTTTGCTGACTTAAAAATTGACACAATCTAAAATTTTTGATATAATATAAATAGAAGAAAGAAAAGGAGAGATATAATTATGACAAAAACTACTTATGCAGGAATGAAATTAAAAGTAAATTCTGAAGTTAAAACAATAGATGTTGGAGAAAATCAAATTGAAGTTCTACAATATCTACCAATTGATGATAAATATACTTTATTAAATGTAACACTTCAAAAAGCTAAAGAAGGCGCTATTTATAACCCATTAAAAAAGGATATGTTTTTCCATTTAAATATAATATATATGTACACTAATTTAACTTTTACTGAAAAACAAAGAGAAGATGAAAGTAAAATTTATGATACATTAGTAAGTAATGGTGTATTAGATAAGGTTTTAGAAGTTATTCCAGAAACTGAATTTAATACTTTATACTCTTATTTAAATGAACAAGAAAAATCTATTTTAACTTACAAAAATACTATGGGTGGAGTTGTTACAGAATTAATTGAAAATCTTCCTTTACAAGCAGAACAAATGCAAAAAATAGTAGATAATTTTGACCCTGAAAAGTTTCAAAATGTTTTAGATTTTGCAAGAGCTGCTAATGGTGGCAGAGAAATAAATTAAGCAAGGCCAAAATAAGATAATTAAAAACCCTCTATTCTTATATATAAATAAGCAAGAGGGTTTTTTTAGGTGGAAAAAACTCATAAAAAAGGAGGAAAAAGGATAATATGGCGAAGATAGATATTGCTAGAATGAAAGTCGGAGTCGATGTTGAAGTTAATCATCAAACATTATCAGATTTGAAAAGACAATTAGCTCAAATTAGAGTTGATATTCAATCTAAAAATCGTAATGGCATGACTGAAAGTTTAGAAGAAACTTTAAAAGTAGCTAATCAATTAGATAATATTATAACTAAGTCATGGAACAGTAGATTAAATCAATTTGATTTATCTAAATTAAATAATGATTTGAAAAAAAGTAATTTAACTGCAACTTCATTAAAACAGACTTTTTCAGCTTATCCAGAAGTATATGATAATTTTTCTAGAAAAATATTAGAAAGTAATGTTCAATTAAAACAGTCTAGTAAACTTTTAGATAAAATGTCTGTTACAATGGCGAATACTGTTAGATTCGGAATTTCATCAAGCATTTTTAATAATTTAACAAGCTCTATTTCAAAGGCTTATAATTATACACTTCAATTAGATAAATCTTTGAATGATATACGTATTGTTTCTAATGAATCCGCCGCAAACATGGAGCGTTTTGCAAAACAAGCTAATGCTGCTGCAAAAGAACTAGGAGCAAGTACATTAGATTATACTAAAGCCGCATTAATTTATTATCAACAAGGTTTACCTTCAGACCAAATCGAAGAACGTTCAAATATCACTGTAAAAATGGCAAACGTTCTTGGTAGAAGTGCGGAAGAGGTATCTGATTATATGACTGCAATTTGGAATAACTTTGCAGATGGTTCTCAATCTTTAGAATACTATGCAGACGTTATTACTAAATTAGGTGCAACAACCGCATCTAGTGCAGAAGAAATCGCAGGTGGATTAGAAAAATTCGCAGCTGTAGGTGACACAATCGGTTTAAGTTATGAATATGCAACAGCCGCATTAACAACTATCACAGCACAAACTCGTCAAAGTGAAGATGTTGTTGGTACTGCTTTAAAGACAATCTTTTCTCGTATTCAAGGTTTAAATCTTGGGGAAACTCTTGAAGATGGAACCACATTAAATAAATATTCTGAAGCTCTTAGTAAAGTAGGAATCCAAATTAAAGATCAAAATAATGAATTTAAAGATATGGATACTATTTTAGATGAAATGGGTGAAAAATGGGGTTCTTTAAATAAAGACCAACAAGTTGCTTTAGCACAAGCAGTAGCTGGTGTTAGACAGTATAACCAATTAGTTGCATTAATGGATAATTGGGATTTCATGAAAGAAAATCTTGAAACTGCTGCAAATGCAACTGGAGAATTAGATGCTCAACAAGCTATTTATATGGATAGTGTTGAAGCACATCTACAACAATTAAAAACTACAGCTGAAGAGACTTATAATACTTTATTTGATACTGATGCAATAAAAACATTTGCAGATATGGCTACTGGAGCTTTAGAAGCATTAAATGATTTATTAACAGGTCTTGGTGGCGGTATGAATGCTATTACCACAATAGGATTGGGAGCAACTAATCTATTTAGTAATCAAATTGCTGGTGGAGTTCAAAGAGGGCTAGAAAATAAACGTAGATCTAGTCAAAACTCTGACGAGTTAAAACAAGAAATTATTAACAATCATGAAATGCAAGGAGAAACTGATTTAGATTCAACAGCAATGGATAGAGAAGTTAAAGTTGCAGAAAAGATTCTTTCAATTAAGAAAAATCTTACTGAAGAAGAAGCTCAACAATTAATTTCTCAACAACAAAAAATAGGACTTCTTACAGATGAAATAAATAAACATACTAAGATAGATAAAGAAATTAGCGATATTGCTAAAAAATATGATTTATCAGACGATACTGCATATAGTCTTAATAGTGAGTTAAACGGAACAAGAGATGAATTAAAGAAGATAAAAAGTTTAATGAAATCTCTTAATAGTGAAGATGCAAATATTTATGAAGAAGAAACATTAAATTTATTAAAACAACACGGAATTCAATTAAAAGAAAATGAAAAAACTAATGAAGGATATACTAAAAAATTAACAGCCCTTCAAGGAGAATTAGTAAATAAACAAAATGAATTAAATCAAGCCGCAAAAGACAGAGCTACTTTAGATGAACAAGATATAGATGTAACTATTGCGCAGAGGGATGCTTTAGAAGCAAATGTGGATAGTGTAGTTAGACAAAAACAAGAACAAGAAAATATTCAAACAGTTATTAAAGGGACTACAGCTCTTTTATCAGCAGCGACTTCTCTTGGAGGAATATTTTCAACAGCTTTTGATGAAGACATGTCTACTTGGGATAAGTTTAAAAGTATTAATGCAGTTATTTTAACTCAATTACCTTTTATGTTAGCTAATATGAGTAGTATAGCTAAGTTATTACCTGCAATAACAACTTTATTAGGTATAGAAACTACTGTTCAAGAAGCTTTAAATGCAGCTAAACAAAAAGAAAACATGGTAGATGCAGAAGGTAATGTTTTAAAAGGTAGAGAAATTATAATTAGACTTAAAGCTATAGTTGTAAAAGTTATAGAAACTATTAAGACTTGGGCTTTAGCTGCGGCACAAGCTGTATTAGATTTACTTACTGGTAATTTTACCGCTTTAGGTATTGCAGCAGCGACTGCGATAGTAGCAATGACAGTAGCTATAACCGCATTTGTTATAAATATGGTTAAAGCAAATTCAGAAGAGGCTAAACTTAAGAAACGTGTAGAGGATACTGCAGAAGCAGTGAAAGAAGCTACAGAGGTTTATGATGAATTAAAAGAATCTGTTTCAAAATATAGAGATGCTAAATCAGGTATTGACAGCTTAAAAGAAGGTACAGTAGAATTTTATGAAGCCGTTATGAAAAGTAACGAAGAGGCTCAAAAATTAATAGATACCTTAAACTTAATGCCTAAAGACATGATGGGTAATGGACAGTATTCAATAGATAAAAATGGATTGATTTCTATTGATGAAGATGTTCTTCAAAGAGAAATGTTTAAAAAACAACAAGAAATTTATAGAAATCAAGGTCAAAATATCCAAGCTAGAAAAGATTTAGAAGTATATAATCAAAAGGAAATTGTTAAACAATTTAGAAAAGAAGTTAATCAAGAAGCTAGAAGGTCAGGGTCTGGAGCAACCATTTCTTATGATCAAGCTAAAGATATACTTTCTGGTCAAAATAAATTTAATGATACTTTAGTTCAAAATAATAAATTATTTTCTACTTTTGTTCCTCAGGTAGCAAGTATTTATGGCGTTTTAGATAGAAATAATCAACAACTAGGAGCTTTCCAAAATTTAACTGAAAATAAAGTAGGAGAAGTAAAAACTTCAGTTGATAATTCTTCTATTAATATTCAAAAAGCAATAGATAACAATTTAGGTAAATATAATCAATCTCAAAGTAACATTGACAGTCTTGAAACTCAAAGAATTATTGCTACATTAAGAGGTTATGGTACAGAAGAACAGGTCGAAAACTTTGATAGTTATAGTGAGAGATCGCAAAAAGCTATTGCAGAAATGGTTAAAGAAGGAAATGCTGCAAATGCTCATAATGAAAATGTTAAAGATATGGGATTTGGAGATTATGCAGCAACATATGGAAAGAATACATTAAAATGGGGTTGGACTGGTCCATTTGCACCTATGATAGCATCTTTGAATACTGCAGCAGATGCAGGAACAAATGATGGTAAAAAAGAGGGTATAAAAGAATTATATGCTCAATATGCATTGGGTTATTCAAAAGAAGCGAATGGACAATGGTTTAATGAATATGGAAATGCAGTAGATAAGGATGAAATGAAAGAAATCCTTAAAGAAATTAAAACTGATACTGCTGTTCAAGCATATAATAATGGAGATTTTGCGACAGCTCAAAGTTTACAAAATGCGCAAAACAGTGCAGATAATATAAGAAAAAATGTTAATAACTGGGGATTTAGTACTAGTTCAAGTCAATATATGACTGAAGCTATGCTAGGTTTAAAAACTGGTACATTTGATGAAGAATTAACTAAATTATTAACAAATGAAGAAAAAGAAAAAATTAAATCCGTAGTTAAACCAGAAATAACAGAGCCAGAAAAATCATTTAGTTTTTCTGCGAACGAACCTTTCTCTATGTATAGTCAATACAGTCAAGAGGAATTAGATAAATTTTTAGCAACAACTGACGAAGTAGGTCGTTCTATAGAGAGAATTAAAGCGGATTTAAAAGAATATAATGGTACTTTAGAAAGTCAAGCTGCACAACTAGGCACTACTAAAGAAGCATTAGAGTTTTATGGCCAAGCAATGTATAATGCTTCTAAAGAAACTAATAAAATGGATAAAACTTCTGCAGAAGCTATCGCTAGTCAATATAAATTCAACAAAAAATATAATGAAGCTGTAGCAATATATTATGATAATGAAGAAGCAATAAAAGCATATGGAAAAGCTTTAAAAAATAATGAACAAATTGGTTATGATGTTGCCGATGCAATGGGAGAGCTTTCCAAATCTTTAAAAGAAATGGGATTATCCTTATCAGCTGAACAAATTTCAGATAATCTTGATACCGTTCAAAAATTATTAACAGGAACTAAAGAAGAAGCTGAACAAGCTTATCAAAGTTTATTAAAATTATCTCAAATAAACACTATGAATACGATATTTGGTCCAGAAGCAAAAAATCAATTAGATAAATATACATATTCATATCAACAGTTAATTGATGCAATTAACACCACAAAACCTGGAGCAAATTTATCACAACAATATGCAGCATCATTAAGTAAAATGATTCAAGATACTCATCTTACAATGGATGAAATTAATAAATTAGGCGAAGGTTTAAATATTACTATACCAGTAAAATATAAAGTTCCTAAAAAAATGTCCTTTAAGAAACAAAATTTTACAACTAAAGCACAATCTGTTTTACATAGATATAGTGGAGAAATGCCTAATCCAGCTTATGATGGGAAGAAACATAAGGATAAGAAAATTACTATTAATTATTCTTGGATAGAAACAACAGAAGAAAAAACTGATAGCTTTTTAGTACCAGATGAAACTGGAATCACTGTTAATCAAAGTACTCAATCTTTAGGAGGAGGATCTTCAAGAAACTTTACCCCTTCAATTGCAAATCAAAACGCTGCAAGAAATAGTGGCGGTGGCGGTGGAGGAAGTAAATCTGAGCCAAGTAAAAAAGACTTAAATGAAGACAAAGTAGATAGATATGAAAAGGTTAATGTTCAATTAGAACTAATTGAAGACCAATTAAAGAAAATTCAAAAACAAGAAAAGAAATTAATAGGTCAAAAATTAATTGATAATTTAAATAAACAATTAGATGTATTAAATAAAAAAATAGATAAAACTAATGAAAAGATGCAAATTGCTAGAGGTGAACAAGCTGAATTACAACGAGAATTAGCTTCTTATGGTGTTGGTTTCGATGCTGATGGAGTAATGACTAATTATGCTCAAGTGTTTGCCGCACAACAAAATGCACTTAATAATGTTTATAGGCAATATAATAATATGTCTGCAGATGCACAAAAGAATTTTGATGATACTGTTAAAGCTGCAGAAAAGAAATGGAATAACTTTAAAGACGCTGTTTCAAAATACGATCAACTTATAGGATCTACTATTCCAGGTTTACAAAATGATATTCAAGAAGCGGTTGACGAACAAATTGAAATAAAAATAAAAGAATTTGATATGGAAATTGAGTTAGCTTTAGACATTAAGGCTGCTCAAGATAAATGGAACGACTTTAAACGAAATATTATAAAAGACCTTAAAGAAGATGACATATTTGGAATTGCAATGGATAATTTTGAAAGATTCTTTGATTTTTATAATGAAGAGGGTTTTGGAGTTATTCAAGAAGAATCTAAATATTTAACAGACTTGATGAAACAAATTGATCAATATAATGCAACAGGCAAATCCGATTGGTATGGCGACAATGAATCTGCTATGATGGATGATTTACAAAAATATTATGAGCAAGCTTTTGACGATTTACAAAATGTAAAAGAATTAGTAAATGAAATCCACAAAGCTTTAAATGATACTTTTGATGATATCTCAGACCGAATGGAAGAACAAATGGACTATTATGATACTATTTCAGACACATTAGAACATGATATGAAAATGGTTGAATTAGTCTATGGTGATGAAGCATTTGGTAAATTAGAATTATATTATTCTGAACAAGAGAAAAATTATAACAATCAATTAGAATTCCAAAGAGCCCAAGTAGATTTCTGGAGGCAACAAATGGATGCTTTAGATAAAGGTTCTGAAGAATGGGAAACTGCAAGAGATAATTGGTTAGATGCTGTTGGTGAATGGCAATCAATGGTTGAAAGTGCTATTGAAAATTTAACTGATAAATACTTAAATACAATTAACAAAATATTCCAAGAATTAAATAATCAAGTTACTAAAGGTGCTGGTATGGACTTTATCAACACTGAATGGGAATTAATTCAAAAACATGCAGATGAATATTTAGATACAATTAATTCAACATATGGAATCCAACAATTACAAAATAAATATTTAGACGCTATGAATAACACTGATAACTTAGCTTATCAAAGAAAATTAAATGAATTAATGAAAGCGGAAGTTGCCGATTTAAAAGCTAGAGATCGATTAACTCAATATGATTTAGATAGAGCTGAATTAAAATATCAAATTGCTTTAAAACAAATTGCATTACAAGAAGCTCAACAAAATAAATCTACCATGAGATTAAAGAGAGATACTCAAGGTAACTATACTTATCAATATGTTTCAGATGATGATGAAGTTAAAAAAGTTCAAGAAGAAATATCTGATTTATATAATCAATTATATAATTTAGATGTGGATAGATATACTGGTAACCTAGATCAATTATATGAAATTTGGATGGAATACCAAGAAAAAATGGCGGAAGCCGCAGCAATTAATGATCCAGAAGCAAGATTACAAAAAGAACAATTATTAACACAACAATATGGTGATTTAATTAATGGTATTGTAGACCAAAATGAACAAATAAAACGTAATCTATATGAATCTACATTCTTAGAATTAGAAGATTTATATGGAAAACAAGCAGAAATAGTTCAAGATTTCCTTGATAATCAAGATGATGCAATGAGTTTATTGGTAAACGGATGGGCATCAGGATTACAAGAAATGGCAGATCAAATTTATGCAGATGGTGGTTTTGAACCAACATATGAACAAGCTTTAGCTGATATAACAGAGGCTACCGCAGACTATGAAGAAAGTTTAAAACAATTACAAGACTCTGCAAAAGTTACATTTGAAACTCTTGGTGAAGATGTAGATGAAGTTGAAACTGAAGTTCAACAGTTAATAAATAAAACTGATGAATTAATATCTACATTTGGTAATGAGGTTGCGCAAATTAAAGACGTTATAGGTCAAATTGATGAGTTAAATAATCATTATCAACAACAAACAAAAGTAATTAATACTGCTATTGATGCTTATAATAAGTATATTCAAAAAATGAAAGAAGCTGAGCAAGCCGCAAATAAGAATACAAGTTCTAATGGTGGAAGTGGTCAATCTACTGGCGGAGCTTCAGGTAATGGATCTTCTGGTGGAGGCGGAGGAGCAGGAAATGCAAATAGAATGCCTTCAGTAGGACAATGGGTAACTTATAATGGTGGATACTATTATGCAGACTCATATGGTAATGGTGGAAGAGGAAGCCGTGGACCTGGTAAACGAGTTAAAGTTACTATTGTTAAAAATGACGGAAGACCTTATCCAATACATGTTGAATCTAGTGATTCTGCTTATGGTTGGTTAAGAAAAGACCAATTAAGTGGATATGATACTGGTGGATACACAGGAAGCTGGGGTTCTACAGAAGGACGTGTAGCTTTACTTCACGAAAAAGAATTAGTATTAAATAAAGAAGATACTAAAAACTTATTAGATACGGTTGAAGTTATGAGAAACTTAACAAATTCATTAGGAAGTTCTATACTTAAACAAATGGCAAGTATGTCAAGAACAGGTATAAATGGAATGGTTGGCGGAGATGTCGTAGAACAAGATGTTCACATTGATGCTCAATTCCCTAATGTAAGAGATTCTCGTGAAATAGAAAACGCACTTAACAATTTAGTTAATGCAGCAGCTCAAAGAGCAAATAAAAGGTAGTTGAAAAACTACCTTTTTTTATTTGGGTTAAAATATTTAAACAATATTATAATATTTTGATATATTATTAAGGAAGAGATAAAAGGAGATGTGATTATGAACAGTTATGAAAATAATATTTTAGAAGCCGTCGAGATAATTACAAATCAAAAAATCGATGAAGCTGATTTTAATAAAACTGTTCAAGCCACAATTATTAAGATGATTGATGCGGCATCCGCACATTATTTGGTTAAATACCAAGATAGTAGATTTGATGCTTTTGCCGTAAACAAAACAAAACAATATCAAGATGGACAAAATGTTTATGTATTATTCCCAGGAAATGATACTAAACAAGATAAAATGATTATAGGTCCAGTTGAAAAGAACGCAGAGTTTGTTACTACTATTGTAGACGCAGAAAGATATGAAATAGTTGGAACAAATTGCGCAAATAGTTTAAATGATACTTTTGAACTATGTTCTTATACTCCTAATGGAGATATAAAAGTTTTATATGATAGAGAAAATAGAATTAATTTAATTCATCTTAATATAAGAGATGTCCAAGAATATATACAACAAAGTAGTATATTATGTTGTGGAGCTGATTTTAGAACTCAGTTATCTGCAGAACAACAAATAAAAGGAAACTATGGAATTGTATTTGAATTGGCTTTTAAAGATGGCTTGATGAAAAATTATATGGTGGATGTAAATCAAATGAGTGGAAACCCATATAAATTAATTAAGAATACAACTCAAAAAAGTTATTTTGAAATTGGAGAAGGGTTTCAATATGTAAATAAAATTTATATATTTGAGAAAGACTTCCCATATACAGATGATAATAAAGAAAATGATATATTCGTAAAGAATATTTTTATAGGAGGAGCAATAGGTTTAACATCTGATGAATTATTGTCTACAAGAATAACATTAGAAACACCAGATGGAAGTTACTTCTCACAAACCGAAGATGTAAATGAAAAAAGAATAGAAGCAAAAATAAAAGTAAGTGGGAAGGTTCAAGAAGATATTAGCAATGTAAAATTTTATTGGTTTAAAGAAAATAGTAGTGTTGATTTAACCAGCCCTAAATATAATCATGCGGGAGGTGCCGGTTGGGAATATTTAACCGAAGGTACAAGCACTTATACTGTACATAAAACAGATATTGTATCTGAAGAACAAATGTATAAATGTGTAGCAGATATAGGAGGAATTTTATATTCACAGGTAGCTATTTTTAAAAACTATGATACAGAAATAAAAATTTCAATTCAATCTAGTAATGGAACAGTTTTCTATTATGATATGGGAGAAATTACTTTAACTTGTAATGTTGAAGGAGGAGATTCCGCGAATGAATATAGTTATCATTGGACTTTTGAAGATAGCGGAGCAGGAACCACTTTTTTAGAAAACGACACTAATATACAAAATGTATATATTAAGGACATATCTCTTTCGAGAAAATATATTTGTTCTATATATTTAGGAGATGTTTATATTGGAACATCATCTGTAATGTTATATAATCAGACAAACACTCAAGATATTCAATTTCAATTAAAGGTTTTAAATAATGATATTTTATATCAATATGATATAGATGGAAATAAACCTGATATAGAAATAAAACCTTTAAAATGTATGTTGCAGGATGCAGATGGAAATGAGATAGATGAAAGTATATTTTCAAAATGTAAAATTATTTGGACGTGTCCGCAAGAAAAATCTATGATGAAAGATTTCAGTGCAAGTTTAAATAATTTAACTTACACTATTGAAGATAGATATGATGTAGAAAAAACAAATAATAAAATTGGAGTTCAAGTTCAATTAGATACTCAATATATTTACAAAGAGTTTTCTATTAACTTCATTAAAAAGGGAGAAATAGGAACAAACGGAACTAAATATACAGGGAAAATTGTAGTGAATGCAGAAAATGATTTACAATATCCAGTTTATTCAGGGTCTTCTCGAGTAACTTTTTGGAATTGTAATTTATATTCTAGTTCTAAATGGTTTAAAATTCAATTATGGAGAGATAGTAAAAAAATATATGAAGGGTATTCTGATGGAACTTCAACTGAAAATAAGCCAGTTCAATTAAAATGGAGTGTATTAAAAAATAAATATCCTAATGAAATTAGTGATTATAGTAAAATTAACATAGATGAATATAATAATTATACTGCAACAGGATATGTTCCTGAAGATAGAATTGCCGCAAGTGTAATTCAATGTGAAATTAGTTATGATGGGACAAAAATATATTGCACTAAATCTTTATTAGAAGGTGAATCTTGGCCTGGGAATAAAGTTCTTTTAGTTGAAGGAACAGGATTTACAAGTGTGCAATATAATTCTCAAGGAAGAAATCCTAAATATCAAAATGATATTTTTGAATTACAAGTTTTAAATCAAAATGGTTTAGATATAACTCAAAGAGATTTAACTTTTAATTGGTCTGTTTATGGACAAGTTTGGGATGGATTAACTTGGAAAGAAACTCCTATTGTAAATATTATAGAAGATAATGCTTTACCAGCTTGGAAAAAACGTATTCAACCAAACTCAGAGTGGAACGGAGAATGTGTTACCGCAGGAGTGAAAGTTGATGTTTATCAAGCTACTAACTATATAGCGACATTAAAAATTCCAATTCATGGATATTTAAATAGAAGTATGAATCAGGCTATTGAAGGGTGGAATGGAAATTCAATTCAATTAAAACAGTCTGGTGGATATCTATATACACCTCAAATTGGAGCAGGTAAAAAAGAATCTGATGAAAGTTTTACTGGAATGATAATGGGTAAAGCTAGAGAAAAAAACGTAGAAAAAACAGGGTTGCTTGGATATAGTCATGGTGAACAAAGTTTATTTTTAGATGCAGAAAGCGGAGGAGCCATCTTTGGAAAAGGTTCTGGAGATGGGCAAGTAACAATTGATCCTAAAATTAATAAGAGTTTATTATTTAGTAAAAGTTATTGGAAAAATTATGATACTAAAGGATTTCCGCTTAATTATGAAGAATCTAATAAAAATCATAATGGTTTACTAATAGATTTAGCAACGCCAAAAATAGAATATGGAAATCAACGTTTTATTGTAGATAGTCAAGGAAATTTAACTTGTGGAGAACAAATTACTGGTAATGGTATTTTAATGCAAGTTCAAGGTTTCGTAGAAAATCAATTAGCAGGATATTTTTTAACAGAAACTGGACATACTACATACCCAGAGACAGGACCTGAAGCGGGTGGAGGTGAAGTAAGCTGGCCAACGGCTCATATAGATGGTTTTAAATATGGACGAATTCCAGCTTTAGTAAATTTGTATATTCCTGAGAATTTTCATATTACTCAAGCTCTTTGCAAAGTAATACAAGGTGGAATGGTAAATGAAAGTCCTGAGCAGACTCCTCAATATAAAGGAGGAGAAGCTTTTTGGGGATGGACGACATTAAGTGATGGTTGGAAACCTGAAATGAATCCACCATCTTCACAATATAAATATCATATAGATGGACATTATACAAAATATGCATGGTCTGATTGAGGTCAAAACTACCCAGAAACATATAGCATTGATTATTGTTGCGGTAGTCTTAGTGATGATTTTGCTTTATATTATTTCCCTGGAGAAGTGGTTCATTATGAAGTAGATGCATATGCCACATCTGTAATGGGTATGCAAGATGCATATTTTAATGTTTGGGTAGAAGAAGATTCCCCATTAGTTAAACAATTAGGTTTAGTTCAAACAGGTTTTCCTTCTGTTAGAAATTATAGAATCAACCAAGAAGACTTAATAGTTCAACAACATGAGAGAATTATTGATTTTACAGAGGATGCTAAACAATATTTTCATACTGGAACTAATACGATAGGATTAATGCCATCATCTGTACCTGAAAGCGTAGATATTAGACCATATATTCGAGATAGAAGATATTATCCTGATTTTGGTTATTCTATGACGCATTATCATTCTACTATTTGTGCAGAACCTTATATAACAGAAGCAAACACGAAAAATGGATATGTGTCTTTATCAGTAATAATCTATGGACATTATAATCCAACTCAATAAAAGGAGATAAAAGGAGAGATAACAAATGAATAACTATGAAGATAATATATTAGAAGCAATAGAAACTATTGTAGATAATTCTATTGCTAAATCTAATTATGATAGAACAATTCAAGCTACAATTATTAAAATAGTAGATAAGTCTTTGGGGCAATATAATGTTAAGTATCAAGATAGTTATTTTGATGCTTTTTCAATAGATACAACAATAGAATATGTTGAAGGAACTAATGTTTATATATTAGTGCCTAACGGTGACATGTCTAAAGATAAAACTATTTTAGGTGCGGTTGATGGATATAAAATTCAAGGTGTTACCGCAATTACAGATGCGGATGCATCGGACCCAGTTGGATACAACTGTGTTAATAGTGAAGTAAGTTTTGAATTATGTTCTTATACAGAAGAACAAAATATCGTATTGTACGATAAAGATAGCGAAATTAATTTAATAAATTTAGATAGTGAGGCTTTAAAGAATTTTTTACAAAATAGTTCTCAATTAGTTGCGGGAGCTTCGTTTAGAACAAATTTACCTGGAGAACAAAGAATAAAAGGTAATTATGGTATTATTTTTGAATTAGGTTTTAAAGCTCAGGTTTCAGATGAAATTATGTTAAAAAAATTTATTATAGACATAGATAGAATGAGTGGTAATCCATATGTTTTAAATAATGCAACTCCGCAACTTGGATATTTTGAAATTGATGGAGAAAATTTTGAATATATAAATAATGTTACAATATTTGAAAAAGATTTCCCTTATCAAGCGACAGATAAAGATAATGATATTTTTATTTCTGAGCTTCAAATTTTTGGATCTAATAGAATAAGTGAAGAAGAATATAATGTTGCACGATTAGTAATAAATACGCCTCAAGGTAATTATTTTACAGAACAAGACAGTCTTCAAACAACTAAGCAACTTGTAGCAAAAATAAAAACCAATGGTGCAGAAATGGATTTATCTAAATCTAAAGTGGAATATTATTGGTTTAAAGAAAATGATGATATTACAATAGAAAGTCAAAAATATAATTTTTATGGAGGCGAAGGCTGGGAATGCTTAAATGATTTTACACTAATTGATGGTAATCCTAATTTAGTAACATGGAGTTCAGCATCTAATATATGGAATATTGCAAAAGCAAGTGTTAGAAGTGAACAAGTTCAATATAAATGTATTGTTGTTTATAATAATATTATTTTACAAAGATTAGTTACAATAAAGAATCAGGGGGCTGCATTTTCTATAAAAATAGTTTCAGATTTAGGAGCTGATTTTATAGATGGACTAGGATATCCTACATTAACTTGTATGATAAATAATTCAGAAGAACCTTTAACGGGATATAGATACGTATGGTCTAGAACAGATAATAATGGACTATATATGAAGTTAGATGAAACCACAGAAGAAAATTTAGCATATCAAAATGCTTATAATAATTATGAGAATTTATTAACTCAAATTCAAACTGAACAAGTCTTCCCAAATGCGGTTGCCGCACAGTTAGAAGAGTATAAAAATGAATTTGAGGCTTTTGAAAAAATAACAAGAGTTGATAAAAATAAAATATATAAAATAAATACAAGTGAAATTACTAATTATATGCACTATAAATGTTCTGTATATTATAATAATGAATATGTTGGAACTGAATCTATTATTTTATATAACACAAATTCAACTAATCAAGATTATTTCATTCAATTAGTTAATGGCACTCAAATTTTTAAATATGATGAAAATGGTATATCACCTTGTGATGAAACTAAAGATAATCCACAAGAAATATTACCACTTCAATTTAATATTATAAATAAAGAAGGATTAGATGTTACTAATGAGATTTTAGAAAAGAGTCAAATAGAATGGGAAGTCCCAACTGAAAATACTTTAATTACAGTTTCAGGGGCGCTAACCGCAAGACAATTGCTTTTTACTATTGACAATTTTTATGATAATACAAAAAATAATAATGAAATTAAATTAACAGTAACATATAAGAAACAAAAATTGGTTGCTTATACTAATTTAAGTTTTATAAAAGAAGGAGATATTGGAACAAATGGAACAGATTACTATTGTAAAATTGTTCCTAATACATCTCAAAAGGTTGATTATCCAATGATAGTTAATGGGACTTTAAATTACACTCCAGCTCAACAAGGAAAATGGTTTAAAGCTCAAATTTGGAGAGGTGGTAAATTAATATTTGAAGGAGCTGAATCTGGAGCTTCTATTGAGAGTGATAGAGCTGTTATTAGATGGGGAGTTCAAAAAAATAAGTATAATGCTCAAGTATCAGACCCAAGTTCAATAATAGTAACTAATAATATCTTTAGTACAACGGGGTATTATATTGAAGATGGTTCTGGCGCAAATTGCCCTGCTAATATTGTTCAATGTAAAGTCACTTATAAAGGAATAGATTATTTTGTAACTATTCCAGTTATTACAGTTTCTTATAATGATCCTTATCAAATATATTTAGAGCCAAGAACAGGATTTAATTTTGTAACATATAGTTCTGATGGTAGATATCCTAAGTATAATGATAGTAAGCCTTTTGAAATTCAAATATTGCAAACGATTAATGGAGTAAAAGAAAATATTAGTTTACTTCGTTCAAATCAATATGGAGTAAAATTTGAATGGTATATAAGAGGTCAAGTTTATGATACTAAAACGGGCTTATGAGTAGACAAAACCATGTTTACTATTGATGAAACTGAAGTTTTAGAACAAAATAAAATTAAGTTAATCCCTATATCAGAATATTCTGGGGAATGTGTTTCAACTGCATTAGAGTGTATTTGTAAAAAGAAATCTGATAATACCACAGTAATTGGAAAAATTCATATTCCAATACATTGTATGTTAAATAGATATGCAAATGCGGCAATTAATGACTGGGATGGAAATAGTGTAACAATTAATGATACAGATGGTTATATATTAACTCCGCAAGTTGGGGCCGGAACAAAAGATGAAAACAATCGTTTTACCGGAATGTTAATGGGTTCTGTTAAAGATAATTCTAATGGAGTTACTAAAACTGGATTGTTAGGTTACGACACTGGACAACAAAGTTTATTTTTAGATGCTGAATCAGGTGGTGCGATATTCGGAAAAGGAAATGGTGGTCAAATTATAATTGATCCGCAAAGTAATAAGAGTTATTTATTTAGTCATGACTATTGAAAAAGTTATAATGAAAAAGGTTTTCCAATTAATTATGAAGACTCTAATAAAGATAATAAGGGAATGTTGATAGATTTAGCAACACCGCAAATTGTATTTGGAAGTGGTAATTTTAAAGTTGATAAAGATGGTAATGTTACTTGTGGGGATATGTTAACCTCAAGAGGAATTTTAACAATGTTGAGATATGAAAATGAGGGGTTTGTAGGATGGGATTGAAACCTTTTTTCTACAGATTATATATCAAAAACAGCAAGCTCTACATCAGATGGTTATACACAAACAATAACATTAGCTTGTCCAAATTATTTTGAATATGAACCTCATTTATTGTTATTCTCTTGTTTTATTCCAGAAGGATTTTCTTTATATAAAGCTGTTTGTACTTTAGAACAATATTCTTATAATGATCCTTATAGTATAGATTCTTGGTATGGAGAAAGATCAGGAGACATTCCAAGTTGGATAACTAGGACAACAACTGAACAGGAAACTAGTTTAACTGTACCTGGCTCAGCAACAGATGCACCGGCAGTATGGTTTGTCCCATATGAAGCATATACAAGAGTCGTAGGTAGAGGACATATGAGTGGGGGATATAATAGATATAGTGTTGATACTTCTCAATGTATAAGACTAGGAGTGGCAGATTCAGGTTTCCCTGATGCGGTTACAACACCTCAGACTACAGTATTATCTAAAACAATAGATTTTTCTGGAGCAATAACAAATAATTATTTAGTTCCTGGACAAGTAAATTTATTGGCTGTTATGCCAGGAAACATATTGGCTAAAGTTCCATTGACTTGGAATTCTGTAAGTTTTACGGAGACAGAATATGCTCATACCACAACTTATAATACATGGAGAGCCTCTCAAGGGACAGCAAATTTAAAAGCTTGATGTAGAAGACGAACTGGATATGTAAAAGCTCAAATTGTTTTGTATGGATATTATGATCCATCATTAGTTAATAATAGTTAGTGCAAAGGAGGTTTATTATGGCACAATTATCAAGTGAAGAAAGAATTGCTAGAGTTGAACAAGCACCTGTTGAAGTGCAAACAATGGTAGCAAAAGCTTTTTTAAGAGATGATATTGACGATGAAGATGTTCAATATCTATTTAATACAGACACTATTGAACAATTAAATGATAGTGAAAGTAATCAAGAAGTTGAGCATGTAAACGAAGAAGAGCCAGAAGGGATTGGTGCTGCGGGTTTTACAATGAGAACTTCAAAGCCTAGTAATAATAAAAACTTTATTACAACAGGTTCAGGTGGATGGAATACATGTATTAAAGGATATCCAATGGATCCAAACGCAAATGTTTTAGCAAATTGCGTTGGATACGCAAGTGGGAGATTTAATGAAATAATTAATATTGCTAGAGATCAAGGTGGTTGTACATATAAAACATTAAATTGTAATGCAGTAGGTTTCAAAGAAAGAGCGGAAGCAGCAGGACTTCAAACAGGTAGTACTCCAAGACGTGGAGCTATTATGTGTTGGGGAAATGGTGGAGCTGGACATGTTGCAATTGTTGAAAGAGTAGATAGCAATAATCAAGTTTATACTTCTGAATCTGGATATGGTTCAACAGCATTTTGGAATCAAATAAGAACAAATAATAATGGTAGATGGGGATGTTCAAGTAATTATTACTTTAGATGTTTCATTTATTTACCAAGTGATGTTCAACAAAAAATTGATGGCGGACAACCCGCCCCAACACCTACTCCAGGACCAAGTAGCAAATACAATATAGGAGATAAAGTAGTTATTAATGGGCCTTTATATACTAGTTCAAATGCGGCAAGTCCTGCAGGAAGAACTGGAGATAAGGTTACTAATATAACTAGAAAAAATCCTGGAAGTGCGCATCCTTATAATACAACAGGAGATTTAGGATGGATGGATGAAAGTTCTATTAAGCCATATGCAGAACCAACTCCTCAACCTGCACCACAGCCTAAAGGACTTCAGGTTGGAGATACAGTTGTTATTGTAGGAACTGGTAATGGAAGTTCATATGGTGATAGTAACACAGCATATGGAATTGGATGGACTAGACAAATCTTAAGAATCTGGAGTGGAAGATCATTCCCATATCAAGTTGGAAACGGCTCTGGTACAACTGGATTCTATAGAGCAGAAGCTTTACAAAAAAAATAATAGGAGGTTAATATGTTAGAAGCAATTATGGAAACTTTAAGAATTATGGGTTGGCTAGGAATTGTATTAGGAATTCTTGCAACAGTTAATTTAGTTTGTGGAACAGTTTATAATATCAATGACGGTCAAACATTTTCTTGGAAAAAGTTTTTCAAAGGAATTTTAAAAGTTGTAATCTTTTATATGAGTGCTGTATTTGTAAGTGTTGCATTTACAATGCTACCTTATATTAATACAATGATTACAGACGCTTTTGGAGTAGTATTACTTTCAAGCGAATTATTAAACACTTTATCAAGTGTGGCAGTTTTAGGAATTGTAGTAGCTTCAGTAGTTACTCAAGCTAAAAAGGCTTTTGAAAATATTAGTAAATTATCTACTATGTCTTCAGATGTAGAAGTAATTACTTGGGATGTAGTAGAACCAGAAGAAGATGAAATGGAAGAAGAAGCCTCTGTATAAGAGGTTTCTTCATTTTTAAGGAGGGACAATAATGAGTAGTATAAAAAAGATTAGAACTACTGAAGGAGATTTATCTATTGATTATAATAGTTTAGATAATCTTCCTACCATCCCTAGTAAAGTTAGTGATTTAACAAATGATAGTGGATTTATAACAAAAAGTGTTAGTAGTTTAGATAATTATTATACAAAAACTGAGGTTGATGAAAAAGAGGTTGAAGTTACATTAAATGGGGCTTCAGTTAGTTCACCTAGTTTTTACGCACCTACAACAGCGGGAACATCAGGACAAGTCTTAAAATCTAGCGGAAATGGCGCACCTGTTTGGGGGAGTGTAGATGTAGACGCGAAAGAAGATAAATCAAATAAAGTTACTTCAATGACTAGTTCAAGCACAGACCTTCAATATCCTAGTGCAAAATGTGTATACGACTGGATGTCAGGAATAAAGATTGTAGCTTTAACTCAAACTCAATATGATGCTTTAACAACTAAAGATGCTAATACTTTATATTTTATAACAGGAGCATAAGGGGGTTTTAAACATGGCTCGTAGTGAGATACACGTAGGAGACGATTTATCTGGTAAAACTTTATTCTTTAACTTCCAAGAGACGGGTGATTTTCAAGGTAACTCAAATGGAGATGCTTTTACTACTTCTGGCGGTTATGTTTTAAATTATTATCATGCAGGGGCAACAGGAGTAGAAGAATTAATAGAAATAACTGGACCAAATGACTTTTATGTTGCTGTTTTTTCAAACTGGAGATGGAGGATTGATCCAAATCTTAGTGAATATACTCTTCCTGAAGATGCAGGAACAGTAACCGCGATAGATACATCAATAGGAATTTTAGATAAAGTAAAATGGGGAAACCCTTTTACTTCAAAAGTTTATTTAGGTAATAATGAAATTTCTCAAATTTATTTAGGGACTACTGCAATTCATAAAGCTAATTTAGGTGAGAATGAATGTTCTATTGCCTCATTCATAGTAAGAAGTAGTGAATTTATTTTTGAAAGAGGACAGACATGGAAAAACTGGATTGATCAAGCTAAATATTGGACTTCTTCAGATAATTTTAGTTACAATGAAAATGGAGTATATTATGGTGAAGCTAGTTTATATCAAAAACCTGGATGGGGAAGTGTATCCTATACAGATTTAATTACTGAAGGCGGAGAATATGGTGCAGCATCAGCATGTTTAAGTCCAGATACATTAATAAAAACAGATAAAGGACTAGTAGAGATTTCTACACTTTCAGTAGGAGATGAATTAACTGAAAAGAATATAGTAGAAAAAATAGTTGCTCATAATAGAGAGCAATATTATATTATTACACTTGAAAATGATGACACTATAAAAGCTTCGAATGACCACTTATTTATAAGCGGAAATGAAATAATAAGAACTGAACAACTTGAAAAAGGACAACTTTTAAATAAATTAAAAATAAAAAATATAGAATTGGTAAATGAACCAATGACTATGTATGAAATAAAAACAAGCACAAATCAATATACATTATTCAATGATATAATTTGTGAATGTGAAAATATTTAAGGAGGAAATTAATATGGCAGTTTTTGGAATAGATATTAGTGCACATAACGCAGGTTTAAATTTACAAGCTGCTAAAAATGAAGGTGTGCGTTTTGCAATTTTAAGAGCAGGATATACAGGTTATGGAAATGGTATTAGCAAAGCAAAAGATACACAATTTGAAAACTTTTATTCACAATGTAAAAACTTAGGTATCCCAGTTGGTGCATATTGGTTTTCATGCGCAAATACTTATCAAAAAGGTGTAGATGAAGCAAACTGGATGTATGATAATTGTTTAAGAGGAAAATCATTTGAATATCCAATTTACTTAGATGTAGAAGAAGATGCTGGAGGTAGACATTATTTAAGCGGAGCAGGAAAAGACGCGGTTACCGCAGGTATCAAAGGATTTTGCGAGACTCTTGAAAAGAAAGGTTTTTATGTGGGGGTTTATGCCAATAGTGATTGGTTTAATCGTTTAATTGATGCTAGTATTCCAAATAGATTTGACTGTTGGTTAGCAAACTGGAGCTCTCATAATCCAGGTTCACCAGCACATGGAATATGGCAATTCGGTGGAGAAACTAATAGAGTAAGAAGCAATAGAGTTGCAGGTATGGTGATCGACCAAGATTATGCTTATAAAGATTATCCTAATATTATGAGAAGTGGTAACTTTAATGGATGCGGCGGAGGTGCTCCTACACCTGCCCCACAACCTCAACCAACCCCTTCTAAATCTGTTGATGAGTTAGCAAGAGAAGTAATCGAAGGAAAATGGGGTAATGGAAACGACAGAAAAAATAGACTTCAAGCCGCAGGGTATAATTATAGTGAAGTCCAAGCAAAAGTAAACGAAATCTTAAATGGTGGAAATAAACCAGCACCAAAAAAATCTAATGAAGAAATAGCTAGAGAAGTTATAAATGGTCAATGGGGAAACGGTGAAGATAGAAGAAATAGATTAACTCAAGCTGGATATAATTATTCTGAAGTCCAAGCTATTGTAAATAAAATTTTAAATGGCGGTTCAAGTAAACCATCTGCAGAGTATTATACAGTTAAAAGTGGAGATACTTTAAGTGGTATTGCCGCAAGATATGGAACAACAGTAAAACAATTAGTTGCTTGGAATAATATTTCAAATCCTAACTTAATTTATCCAGGACAAAAATTTAGAGTAAGGTAGTTATAGCCTTACTCTTTTTCTTTTGGATAAATGTAGGGTATACTAGATTAATATTTTAAAAGAACTTTTAATATATTTTTAGAAAACATATTGAAAATATGTTTGGAGAAAGAAGGAGGCTAAAATAATGAAAATAATGAGTGATAATACTATTGGCATAAATCGCGGTGACGAATTATTATTTGATTATCAGATTTATAATGGTAATGACATTTACGTTTTCGGTGAAGGAGACGAAGTTGGATTTTATCTTTATAAAAAAGGTCAATACAATAAAGAACCGATTATTCAAGAAGTGTTTACCCCTGAGGCTGGAGATGAAGTTGTAGAAATCCGCATTTCTGCAGACGATATGGATATTGGAGGATATACTAATATACAACAAGAATACTGATATGAAATTACTTTAAATGATGAAGTTACTTTAGGTTATGATAGCGATGGACCTAAAGTGTTAATATTATATCCTACAGGAAAGAAAATCTAATGAATAATACAGGAAGAATTTTATCCAAAGTCGGAAAAGGGCAAATAGTAAGTAAAAAACCTTTATTAATAAGTATAAAATCAAAAAATAATTTATATGGAAAATTAAATATAGGAACTAGAAGAATTATTGAGTATATTCACTATGAACCCTATGTAGTAAAAACAACTTTATTTTTTAGAACTCAAGCCTCTGTCGAAGAAAGTGAGTTGACGATAAGTGGATAAAAAAATTGAATATATAAATGTAGAAGGTATAACATATCAAGTTTCAGACCCATCAACTCCTGAATTCGTAAAACAAATTAGTCAAGAAGAAATTTACAATTGAAATAATCCTGACTATGAAAACGAAGATAATAAGCCATCTATAAATGGAGTTACTTTAATTGGAGATATAACATCAGAAGAATTAGGTTTAGATGCGGACAAAACTTATCTTTACCAACAAACAGTAGCTTCGGATACATGGATAATAGTTCATAATTTAAATAAATATCCATCAGTATCAGTTATAGATAGTGCAGGGAATGAAGTGATTGGAGAAGTTTCTTATGATGATAAAAATCAAGTAACTTTAAAATTTGAAGGTGGCTTTAAAGGAGTTGCCACTTTAAATTAATTTATAAGAAGGAGGAAATAAAAAATGGCAAAGAATTTTTTAGTTGATTTAAACTTAAATCAAAATGAAGTTCAAAATGGTGTTATTCAAAATTTAGCATCAGATCCATCTAATCCCATAAAAGGTCAAGTGTATTTTAATACAACAACAAATAAATTTAGATGTTTTAATGGTACAACTTGGGATGAAATGGGAACTGGTGGAGGAACTGTAACAAGTGTAGCTGTTGAAAATAGTACAAATGGGGGTTTATCTGTTAGTGGAAGTCCTATTACTACAACAGGTACAATTAATATTGGACACAGTAACGTATTAGAAAAGGCACAAACTACTAGTGGAATTTATCCAATAAAAATAGATAAAAATGGACATATTACTGATTATGGGACAGCTTTTGATCCATCTACTAAACAAAATTCATTAAGTGAAACTCAATTAGCTGCTGTTAATTCTGGAATTACATCAGCAAAAGTTACAACTTATGATGGATATGCAAGTCAAATTGCAGGAAAACAAAATACAATCGAAGACTTAGATGATATTCGTAGCGGAGCTGCTTTAGGAGCAACTGCATTACAAACTGAAACAGACCCAGTCTTTTCAGCAAGTGCTGCTGCAGGTATTACAAGCACAAATATTTCTACATGGAATGGAAAACAAGATGCAATTAGTGATTTAGCAACAATTAGAAGTGGTGCTGCAGCCGGAGCTACAGCAGTTCAACCAGATGATTTAGATGATTATGCACCATTAGCAAGCCCAGCTTTAACTGGAACACCAACTGCGCCAACTGCAAATGCTGGAACTAATACAACACAAATTGCAACTACTGCTTTTGTTACTAATGCAATAAGTGGAATTACAGGAGCAATGGTATTTAAAGGTACTATTGGTACAGGAGGAACAGCTGGAACTGCATTACCAACTTCTAATGTAAAAGTTGGAGATACTTACAAAATTGTTACTGCTGGAACATATGCGGGACAAGCTGCAAAAGTTGGAGATTTATTTATTGCTTCAGCAACAACTCCAACATGGGCATATGTACCATCAGGTGATGATACTGATGTAACTCAAATCACTGCAGGAGCTGGTTTAAATACAACAAGTTCAGATTCAAGTACAGATGGTGGTTCAATCACAACTACTGGCACATTATATTTAACTAAAACTGCTGTTACACCTGGAACATATCAAGGTATTACAGTAGATAAATATGGACGTGTAACTGGAGCTAGTGACCAAGGTTATACAACTAATACAGGTACTGTTACAAGTGTAGGTATTACACAAGGTACAGGTGTTACAGTTAGCGGAGGTCCAGTTACAACTAGTGGAAATATTACAGTTGGATTAGCAGATCAATTATCTGCCGCACAAACTACATCTGCAGTATATCCAATTAAAGTTAATAAACAAGGTCAAATTACTGAGTTAGGTACTGCAGTTACAATATTAAAAAAATATGCAGCTGATATTACAGGAAATGCAAATGCAACATCTTTTGATATAACTCATAATTTAGGCTCAAGAGATATTACTATTCAAGTTTATGATGCAACTACTTATGAAGAAGTTATTGTAGATATTACAAGAAAATCTACAACTGTAGCTACTATTGCTTTTGCTAGTGCACCAGCAAATGGTAAAAAATATCGTGTAGTTTGCATTGGCTAATTAAATATATAAAGAAGGAGGATTTTAATAAATGAAAGTATTGTCTGTAATTAATAATGATAAAGATGCAGTAACAAAAGAATATGTTGATAGTAAAGCGGGAGTTACTGCAGTAGATCCTACTTCAGGTCCTGTTGAGACAGATTTTTTCATCCCAACAAAGACAAGTGAATTAACAAATGATAGCGGCTTTATAACTGAAGCCGCTTTAGCTACTAAACAAGATACATTAGTATCAGGAACTAACATTAAGACAATAAACAACACTTCTTTACTTGGAAGTGGAAATATAAGCGTAGCAACTGCAAGTGATATACCAACGAAGACTTCGGATTTAATAAACGACAGTGGATTTATTACAAGTTCTGCAAACAAATATAGTTTAACAGAATTAAAAGCTTTAACAGATCCGACAGACGATCTTTTTTTAAGCCTAAAAGCAGACATTATCAATCACAACCCAATGGTTATAACTTATAGCCAAAATCTAAACAGTAGCGCGTCTATTAGCGCTGAAGCTGTAGTTTTATCTGCAACGGTTGAAACGGTACAAAATTATGGCGAAGTTTATATAATTAGTTTTAGAAAAGATATTATAACACACCCAGGCATTATACACACTATAGGGTTTATACCTCAAGGAGAACAGCTTGTAGTTTCAGAAATTTTAATGATAGAAAACGAAGTTGTGGCAGAAGCGCCAGAGCCCACATCTAATTTGACTCTCAACAGCCTCGAACCTGGCGATATGGTGGGGTGCATCTCAAACATGGAAATCAGATATTCAGAATCTGACGAGTGGTCAACATTAGAAGGAGTAAATACTGGAGACATCTTTATTAAAAATGCACCTCAAAGAAGCGGCGATCCGGTTGGTTATATTGCGGCCAAAACACGAGATCATTGGTATATGGTATATGCAGCCGTTTATCACAAAAGTGGTGATGAATTGGGTTATTATATTTCTGAGCTCACTTATCATGGCAACAATCCAATCAATCCCATAGCTTACATATTGAAAAACTCTGTCCGAAAAGATCGACTTATAGAAGGGGCAAATGTATCCATTGAAGACGATGAAAGCGGTTGGCTAAGAATTAGTGCAAACGAGAACGAAGCTTATGGTACGTGTTCATCAAGCGGAGATGCCAGCGTTAAGGTGGTTAACATTGTTAGGGGAAGTTCTTTGGTCGAAAGCACTGTAGGAAATATATTAAGAGTGAGATTTGATAACGCTCTAACGTGTAATAATCCAACATTAAGAGTAGGAAGTGGAACCTTTGATATATATGACCGAGATACTAACAACAAATTGCAGTCGGGCGCTTGGGGTGCAGGAGATATAGTAACTTTCTATTGGGACGGAAGTGCGGTTAGAGCTATTGCGGGATTGCGCGCAACCACCACTAATTACGGAGAGGCAAAACTTAGCAGCAGTGTTTCTTCAACAAGCACAACCGAAGCTGCAACCTCAAGCGCTGTTAGACAAGCTTATAATTTAGCAAATGGCAAGCAAGATGCATTAATAAGTGGAACCAACATAAAAACGATAAATAATGAATCTTTATTAGGTAGCGGAAATATAAATATATCTGGAGGCGGAGGAACTGCCACAGATGTTCAAATTAATGGTACATCAATAACTTCAAACAATGTTGCAAATATAGTAACAGAAGGAACTTATAATGCTAATACAAATAAAATTGCAACAATGACTGATGTATCAAATGCTGTTGCTAGTAAGTTAGATGGTAATTGAAATGCAGATGATAGCAATGGATCTATTGAATGACAAGAAGGAGAAAGTCCAACAGCTAGTAAATTAATCACTAAAGTTGCTTCTAATACAAATAATAATTTTAGTCAAACAGAAATAACATCAGATAATATGCTTTTAACTTCTGGAGTTAATGGTGCTCAAATGAATACTTCTATTAATATGACTCCTTATGCTATTAATATTACTAATCAAACTACTGATGGAAGTATTACTATAGACGCAGACTTAATTACTTTAAATGGAGGAGCACAAATTGCAACTGTTCCAGATACAAATAATAGTATTGTAAATAAAAAATATGTAGATGATATTGTTGGAGATATAGAAAGTTTATTAGGAGGAATATAGTATGAGTATAGCTAGTGAAATTTCAAGATTACAAACTGCAAAGACAGATATAAAAACAGCGATTGAAGCAAAAGGAGTTACAGTTCCTAGCTCTGCAAAAATAGATGTTTTTGATGATTATATTGCTCAAATTCCAACTGGAGGTTCTTATCAAAGCAAAACAGTTTCTCCAACAGAGTCTTCTCAAACCGTGTCTCCTGATAGCGGATATGATGCTTTATCGAGTGTTACTGTTAATGCTATCAGTAATACATATGTAGGAAGTGGAATTGCTAGAAAAAGCAGTTCAGATTTAACTGCTTCAAGCGCAACTGTTACAGTACCTGCGGGTTATTATAGTTCGCAAGCTACAAAGTCTGTTTCAAGTGGTTCTGCAACAGCTCCTGCATCAATTAGTGGTTCAAGTGCTACTGTTAGTACAGGAACTAATGCTTTAACTTTAACTAAAACCGTAAGTGTTACGCCTTCAGTTTCTGCTGGGTATGTAAGTGCGGGAACAGCTGGCAACAGTTCAGTAAGTTTAACAGCTTCTATTGCTACTAAGGCAGCAGCTACTATTACTCCTGGAACTACTAATCAAACAATAGCTTCAGGAACTTATTTAACAGGGACTCAAACAATAAGCGGCGATGCCGATCTTGTAGCCGCAAATATTAAAAAAGGCGTTCAAATATTTAATGTAACTGGTTCATATACTTCAGATGCCACAGCCGCAGCAAGCGATATTGTTAGTGGAGAAACTGCTTATGTTGATGGAAATAAAATAACAGGAAGTTTAGTTATAAATAAATATTATACAGGATCAACAGCACCATCATCTTCTCTTGGTAGTGATGGTGATATATATTTCCAAAGTTAGGAGGACAATTAAATGGCAACAATTAGATTAGTACCTAGTACATATGCAGTTTCAAGCACTTCTTATTTATCAGTTGAAAATGCGGCAAATATGTATACTAACACAGATAGCACTACATATGCAACTATTACAAATAAATATGCATCTACTTCTAGTAGATATTTATATATAAGAGGTTTTAATTTTAATGATGTTCCTAGCGATGCAATAATTAACTCTTTTACAGTAAAAATTAAAGGATATGAAAGTGGCTTAGCAACAAGCACTTCTTATGCTCCAAGACTTGCAAATAGGACATCAACTATTTCAAACACTGCAGCAGGAGAAAATTTTGGAACATCAACAAAAACTATAACAGTGCCTACAGGAGCATTAACTTGGCAACAAATTTCTTCTACTTACGGTAGTAATTTTACTATTGTAGTTTATGTTAGAAGAAGTAGTAGAAATACAACAGGATATTTTTATTGTTATGGAGCAGAAATTGAAGTTGATTATACAATTCCTACTTATCATACTGTTACATCATCTACTTCTGTTGGAACTATTTCTCCATCCGGAGCAACTTCTGTTTTAGAGGGCAATGATTATACATTAACAATTAATGCAAGTAATCCTGTAGCGACTGATAATAATGTTGATGTAACTTCTCAATTAGTCCGAATGACAGGAGGAACTGGTGAATATGTTCCATATAATTTTACTCGTACTGGATTTTCAGTTACAGACATTTCAAATGCTTATACAAATATAGAAAGTTCTACTCGTGCAACATTATCTCTTTCTGGAAATACAACAGGAACATTATATTTAGGATTAGGTCCAATTAATATTCCATCTAGCGCGACAATTACAGATATAAGTTGTCAAGCTAGTTTAGCTTTTAGTAGAAATGGTTCTTCTGCAAGTGTAACCGCATCATGTCAATTATATAGTGGTGACACTGCAAAAGGCTCATCTACTTCAGTAGTATCAAGTGCAACTGATTTAAGCCAAACTACATTCACACTTACTCCGGGGACATGGTCTGCAAGTGAATTAGCAAATGCACAATTTTATTTTACTGCACATAATGGAGCATGAGGTACAACTAGATTTTTTTATGTATATGGAGTATCTTTTACTGTTACTTACACAGTAAATGATGAAATTTATATATATACAATTACTAATGTTGTTGGAGACCATACAATTATAATTTCTCAAGGAGTAACAACTAAAATATATGTAAAAGTAAATAATACATGAGTTCAATTTTCAAAAATATATAAAAAAATAAATGGTAGTTGGATTGAACAATCTCCTTCAGATTGGGGAACTATATTTGATACAACTGCTAATTATGTAAATAAGGATTAAAAGGAGGAAAAAAAATGGCAAATTATCCAGTAAAATTATTAAAGGATAAAGATGGGACAGCTTTTATTCCTGTCGTTAATTCAGATTCCATTATTACCCCAGAGGGCGATACTCTTAATGATTTACTAGAAGAAAAACAAGATTTATTAACTTCTGGTACTAACATTAAAACAATTAATAATGAATCTTTATTAGGGTCAGGTAATATTTCAATACAAGGTGGTGGAGATGCAACTGATGTTCAAGTTAATGGAGTTAGTATTACACAAAATAATGTAGCAAACATAGCAACTCAAACAGCATATAATTCATTAACAAATAAGATTGCTACAAAAAATGATATTCCTACACAAACTAGTCAATTAACAAACAATAGTGGATATATAACATCATCTGTTGATAATTTAACTAATTATACAAAAACAAATGATTTATCAGAAGTAGCGACATCAGGTTCATATGAGGATTTGTCAGATAAACCAACCACTTTAAGCGGATACGGTATTACAGATGCAGGAATTTCAAACGGGACAATTACTTTAGGTAGTAATACTATTACACCTTCTACAGTTCAAAATATAAAAGATGGTTCTAGTACAGGTAGTTTAAGAAGTTCGGGGTCTAGGACTGAAAATGCAAATTATACCATTGGAAGTTATGCTTTTGCAGAAGGTTACAATACAAAAGCATCTGGTGGTAATTCTCATGCGGAAGGAAATTATACCGAAGCCTCTGGTAATAGTTCTCATACAGAAGGAAGTAATACAAAAGCTATTGGAACGATTTCTCATGCAGAAGGAAATTATACAGAAGCCTCTGGAAATCAATCTCATGCGGAAGGCTATTATACAATAGCTTCTGGGTCTGATTCACACGCAGAAGGAATTCGTACAGTAGCGAATGGAAACAATGGAAGTCATAGCGAAGGATATTATGCAGAAGCTAATGGAAATTATGGGTCTCATGCTGAAGGACGTGATACAAGAGCTATTGGTGATAGTTCACATGCTGAAGGTAAGGGTGCAGTTGCATCTCAATCTTATTCGCATGCTGAAGGATGAGATACAATAGCAAGTGGAAGGTATTCACATGCGGAGGGTGGTCGCAGAGACGGTTATCTTTTTGTAGGAACTGTTGTTTCTGTGGATGCAGAAAATCAAACTTATGAAGTTAGTGGAGTTCCAAAAGAAGCAATAAGTGATAATTTATTTTATAGTGGAGCTTTTTTCTCAGAAACTAATAATACTGATTCAGACCAAAGGATAGTTTCAGCCACTCGTTCATCTGACACAAATAATGTTACTTTTACAGTTTCAAGTTTTGACTCTTCTATAGCAGTAGGAGATAGTTTTAGAGTTTTTGCAGGATCAAAAGCAAGTGGAAATTATTCTCATGCTGAAGGAAATAGAGCTTATGCTATTGGTAATTATTCTCATGCAGAAGGAAATGATACAATTGCAATTGGAACAACTTCTCATGCAGAAGGATTTAATACATTAGCAAGTGGGTATTGTTCTCATGCAGGAGGGAATAATACAAAAGCAAATAAAGATTATCAAACTGCAATTGGAAAATACAATAAAAATGTAAATAATGCTTTGCTTGAAGTTGGAAATGGGACTGCAGATGACTCTCGTTCAAACGCTTTTGTTGTTTATTCAGATGGAAAAGCTGAATTGGGTGCAGATCCAACTTCATCTATGCATGTTGCAACAAAACAATATGTAGATAATAAAACTAGTAGTCTTGCTTTATCTAATATAAAAGATGGTTCTGCTACAGGTAGTGTTAGAACATCTGAAGCTTCAAGTGAAGGTTCCTCTTATACTATGGGAAGAGATGCTTTTGCAGAAGGAAATAATACAAAAGCATCTGGTAATAGTTCTCATGCGGAAGGTTCTAATGCAACAGCAAGTGGGGATTATTCACATACAGAAGGAAACTGGACAACAGCTTCGGGAGGCTCTTCCCATGCAGAGGGGTATAATACAATAGCGAGTGGGAACTATTCTCATGCTGAAGGATATTATACTCAGGCAAGTGGAAATTATGGAGCTCATGCCGAAGGATCTTCAACAAGAGCTATTGGTAATAGTTCACGTGCTGAAGGAGAATACACAACAGCTTCTGGGACTTGATCACATGCAGAGGGGTATTGAGCTAGGACAGGTGGAAAAGGATCTCATGCTGAAGGAGGATGGGATTCAAGTATACCTTATAATATTGTTGGTACAGTTGTTTCTATAGATACAGAAAATAAAACCTATGAAGTTAGTGGTTTAACTAGGTATGTTACTAATGATAAAAATTATGTAGGAGCAATGTATCATAATAGTTCAAATGGTTGTGCTAATAGTTATTATATTACTTCAGAAACTTATAATACAGCTACTAAAAATTTTACTTTTGAAGTATCATATATAGATTCTTCTATAGTAGTTGGAGGTTCTTTTTATATAAAGATATCTTCCACTGCGCTTGGAGACTTTTCTCACTCAGAGGGAAGAAACACTTTTGCACCAGGAACAGGTTCACATGCTGAAGGATGAAATACAATAGCAAGGTATAGTGGTTCACATGCGGAAGGAGATAGTACTTATGCAGGACCTTTTTCACATGCAGAGGGGTCTTGGACAACCGCAGAAAGCAATGGTTCTCATACCGAAGGATACGATACTTTTACTAAAGGATACGGCGCTCATGCAGAAGGTTTTGCTGCTAGAGCAATAGGAGATTATTCTCATGCTGAAGGTGGCGGAGATATTGTTACTGGAACTGTAGTTTCTTTAAATTCTACTGATAAAACTTATGAAATTAGTGGATTAACTAGATATAGTGATAGTAATAATAATTATATAGGTTGTGTTTTTTCTTATCAGGCATCATATGGTTATGGGAATCAGAACAAAATAGTTTCGGAAACTTATGATTCTACAACTGGTAATTTTACTTTTACAGTTACAAAATTTGATGAAACTCATTTTAATGTTGGAGATAGTTTTTATATTATAATGGGTTGTACCGCTTGAGGAGACGGTTCTCATGCTAGCGGGTTAGCAACAATAGCGAAAAAGAATTTTCAAACTGTAATTGGAAAACACAATGATAATAAAAGTGACACTTTATTTGAAATTGGAAATGGAAGTCGTTTTGGTGGTCGTTCTAATGCATTTGAGGTTTATTCAGACGGAAGAGCTATCGTTGGGGCAGATCCAACTACTGCAATGGGGGTTGCAACTAAACAATATGTTGATGATGCAATAGCTAGTGCTATTACTACAACTTTGAACGGAGGTTATTAATATGGCAAGAACAGATACACTTCCTAACTTCTTAACAGATGTAGCTGACGCTATAAGAGAAAAAAAAGGAACAGAAGAAACAATACAAGCAAGTAATTTTGACACAGAAATAATTAATTTACCTAGTGGTGGAGCAACACCAAGGGTAGGTTTTACAGTAGATGAGTATGATGAAAATGGCTATGCTACTAGGGTTACACTTCTTGGTATGACTAGTGTACCTGCTGGTGCTTTTGCTTCTCAAACTTCTTCTACACCTTCGTTATTAGGAAGAAAGTTACAAAGTATAACTTTACCTAGTGGAATAACAAGTATAGAAATGTATGCTTTTCAAAATTGTAATAGTTTAGCTTTAACTAGTTTACCTAGTGGAGTAACAAGTATAGGAAACTATGCTTTTAGTGGGTGTACTAATTTAGCTTTAACTAGTTTACCTAGTGGAATGACAAGAATAGATAGCTATGCTTTTTATAATTGCACTAATTTAGCTTTAACTAGTTTACCTAGTGAAGTAACAAGTATAGGAATGTATGCTTTTAGTGGGTGTACTAATTTAGCTTTAACTAGTTTACCTAGTGGAATAACAAGAATAGACACATATACTTTTCGAAATTGTACTAATTTAGCTTTAACAAGTTTACCTAGTGGGATAACATATTTAAACAATGGTGCTTTTCAAAATTGTACTAATTTAGCTTTAACTAGTTTGCCTAGTTCGGTAGGCACTATATCAGCCTCAGCTTTTGAAAATTGTACTAATTTAGCTTTAACTATAATACCTAGTGATTCAAAGGATTTGTATGGAAGTAGTTTCAAAGGTTGCACAAATTTAAAAAAACTTAGGATCACAAGGGCATCAACAATTACAGGTACTAGCACTTCTAACGGTGCATTTAATGGTTGTACAGGCTTAAAACAAGTATGGATAGGGACATATTCAACTTCATCTAGTTCTATAACTATAGGTAGATATGCTTTTTATGGTTGTAGTGCTTTAGAAAAAATTTATATAAATCGACCGAGAGCAACTGTAGAAGCTATAGCTAATTACCAATATGCTTTTATGAATGATGAAAGTAAAACAGGAATTATTGTATGTAATGATGATGAAGGGTTTATTACTCAAGAAGAATTTGATGCATTAGTAATTTCGTAAAGGAGGTTAGTATGAAATATTATAAAGTAATGGCATAATTTTACTTTACAATATTTTGTAGACTAATAAAAAGAAGAGAGAGATTCCTTCTTCTTCTTTTTATTTAGGTCTAAATAGTATAATAAAATAAAACTCTTTTTGATATAATTTTAGTAAGAGAGAAATGGAGATAGGAGGATTTAAAATGTTTAGAGTAAGAAACAAAAATATTTACTTAAACAGAGGAGACGCCATTACTTTACAATTAGTAAATAATGAAGGCAAATTCGAAGCTGGAGACACAATTAAATTTTATGTTTGTGCAAATGGCGACTATACAAATATTCTTTTTGAAAAAGAATTTACTGTAGAAGAAACAAGTAATTTTGCGGAAATAAAATTAACTTCTGCAGAGACTCGTATTGGAGATGCATTCAAAGATGGTTCAGTTACATATTGGTATGAAATTGAGTTAAATGGAGATACAACTCTAATTGGATATGATGATGAAGGAGCTAAAAAATTCGTTTTATATCCAGAGGCTACTACAGAGTAAGAAATAAAAGGAGGAAATAAATATGGCTAAAAATACAATGGGATTTAGAGATGCTTACACTCAAACATTAGATATAGATATTTATCCTAAAGGTAATGATGGAGCCGATGGTATATCGATAATAGATGTTGCAGTTGATAATAGAAGACATTTAATTTGCACTTTATCTAATGCTGAAGTTATTGATGCTGGAGAGGTCCCTGCACCAGAAGGAACTTTTGATGTTGAAATTATAAATTCATTACCTGCATCTGGTTCAATATCTACAATGTATTGCGTTCCACTTCCAAGTGAGCAACAAACAACAATTAAAAAATATGAAGAATATTTTTATATTAGTAATGCTTGGGAAAAAGTAGGAACAGCTACAATAGATTTAAGCGGTTACTACACTAAAACTGAAGCTGATGCTATTACAGATGCATTAGATGATAAAATCGATCAAGAAATTGAAGATAGAGAAGCAGCTATTGCCGCGCACACTAATAGTGAAACTATTACTACTGATTTATCTGCAAAAGAATCTACTTATTATTTATTAGGAACAGAAGATGGTATTGGTAAGGGGACTGGAATTTCACAAGCTAAAACTACTGTTGAAGGTAGTGGTGTAAAATATGAAAGTGGTAGTGAACAAGAAAATGGAAAATTATATATAGATGAAGAAAGGGTTACAACTGGATTGTACTTCACAATTTCAGAGTAGAGGAGGATTAGATAATTATGTCAAAAACAATTAAATTTTATGAAGACGAATTAAAAACTAAACAAGTTTATCCTGAGATTGATCCTGAAGGAAAATATCCTGGGGTAACAGTTGGTTTAGCAGAGAACTTAACTTCTATAGATGGAGTTACTGATGGTTCATCATTCCAATATAGATCTGCTGCAAGTCATACAAGTGTGGCAACTGATGGATATGCAGTATTAAAGAAATTACATGGAGCTAAATCAACAACTACAACAATTCCAGAAAGTATTAAATATAATTTATTAACTACTGGAGTAAAAAGTATTACATTAACTTTAGCAACTTTTAAAACTCAAAAAAGTGAAACTGGAGTTTATAATTTTATTTATACTCCAACAATTACATATACATCAAATTTAATAAGTTCAATTAATAAAGCTACATTTGCTAGAAAAATGAATGCTGCAACAGGAACTTTTGTATTTGAGTTTGATGCAGCTATTGATTATAATGATCCATCAACAATAGTATCAAATTTTAATAAAAATACTTTTGCAAATAAAGTTTTAGGAACTGCAAATACATATGAATTTACATATGCAACAGATAATTGGTATTTAGGGACAGAACAAGTTTCTTTATCTCAATATGGATTTACTTTAAATTCAACAACACTTACAGAAGGAATGAAAATTACAGTTTATTATACTGCTAATAATTGAAAATATGGTCAAGATGTAGTTGCATTATACCAATATGGAATTATTACAACAGGAAAAGAAAAACCTGGAAATACTATTACAATTAATTATACTGCAAATAATTGGATGTTAGAAGATGATATTGTTACATTATCAAGTTATGGTATTTCTATTACAAATGGAGCTGCCGCAATTAATGATAACATTCAAGTTATATATCAAGCTGAAGAGGTTGGAGTAGTTCAAATAGCAAATCCAACACATTTATTATCAATAGGAATGAATCAATTCAATAAAAGAGGTAGTCAAATTTTATCTAATAGTGGGATTGATGGTAATGGAGCTATAGGAACTGTTAATGACCATTATGTTATTTGGTTTAAGTGTTTAGGTGGACAAACTTATACTATTTATGATAAAAACGAAGGTAGTATAGTTCAAGCTGCATATAGTACTGAACCTATTGCAAGTTATTCAACAGGATTAACGATTTTAACACCTGTAACAACTTCATCAGAAGGAAATGAAGTAACAACTACAACAACAAAAACTTATTATCAAACAACTAATAATGGTTATATGGCTATTGAAACTACTGATATTGAAGATTTATGTTGTCATTTAACCTGGTCTGGGACAGAAGATAATACTTATTCAGATTATTGAGAATTTAAATTAGAAATTCCATATGAAGATAAAAATGGAAATAAGATTTCTACATATGGATTACCTCAATTAAATGATAATGTATTTGATGAAATTGATTTAGAAAATAATAAATATTATGTTAGAGTAGGAAGAGTTGAATATACTCCTACAAATTTATCTAATATTAGTGCTCAAACTTCTAATTATATATATGATAGTAATTGAATTTATTATAAGGCATCAAAAGAAAGAGTTTATGACTTAAAAGAAAGAGAAGATATATATCCTTGTGCGGACTTTGGTACAGAAGAATTTTTAAATAGTGTTTTAGAATTATCCCCTACAATAATTTATCAAAACAATTTAAAAGATAAATTAAGAAGAGATGTTGAAGTTTTAGCTAATAAAACAAATGACTTATCAGATGTTTATGATTGAAATGCAACAACTATGTATCCAAGTGCAAAAGCTGTAAAAACAATAACTAATAATATTTATGCAATGTTAGGTTTAGCTGTAAACACTTATGATAATAGTACTGTTTACTCTGCTGGGGACTATGTTGTATATGATAATATATTATATAAATGCGTAACAAGCTCTAGTTCTGCAGGAGGCTTGACTAGAAAACCATCTGCAGTTATTTGGGATAGTTCTAATGAAGTATTCTCAATTACAGATGAAACTACTTTACTTAATAGCGATCCTATTCAAGAACATGGTATAGGTGAGTATCAAATAAAATTACAAGCAGATTATCATGATCCAAATCATTCACATTATTTACAAACACTAATATGTCCTGATGGGTATGTTTATGGACCGGAAGAAGGGCTTTTCTTGAATATGGGTATTCAAACCTTAACTAATACTGGTGAAGGAAGTTTTCAAATTACAGATGGACAATGGACTAGATCTTATTTATTTAAAGCTTAATTTATAGGGAGAGGGAGATAGTTCCTTCTCCTTTCTTTTAGTATATAGAGATAAAAGGAGGATATATATGATTTTAAATATAAAACGATTTGCGCCAGAGTTAGATGAATATAATCCTGAATATAGTTATACCTATACTAAAAAAGGATATGTTGCAACAGTAGAGGTTTCTATTGAATGTGATTATGATATTTCAAGTATAGAATTAAGTCGAGGAGAAACTTTATTAGGAGATTTAGTTGATGTAACTTCTGATTGAACTCTTTATAATGATGGGAGTTCCATTAAAAGAACTTTTACTGAACCTTGTCATGATACTTTTGTTATAAATTTTGAAAACGCTACTGTAACTGGATATGTTATAGTAAATACATCTGATGACTTTACCCCAGAAAGTGAACAATATCCAGTAGAAATTAATGGAGATATTCGAATTAGTAATAGTGAAATTAAATTAAAAAAAGTTGCTGAAACGATTAAAGATTTAACGAATATTATTTATCCTGTTGGAAGTATATATAGAAGTACAAATGCGATAAATCCACAGAATATTTTTGGCGGAACGTGAACACAAATTACAGATGATACAATTGTTGCTTATGCAGAAATGTCTGGAACAACTTTAAATCAATCAAAAAATATTTCTTCCATTACTGGATCTAGTACTTTTATAGTAACTTTTTCTAAAACTATGGCAAATACAAAATACAAGGTTTTTGTATCTGGAGAATGTAGTGGATTAGGAGCTGAAATTATAGGAGTTTATGGAAAAACAACAACAGGTTTTAAATTTGATTTTTGTAATTATAGTGGGACAGCAACAACTCCTACAAGTCAAAATATTTTAGTAATAGGGCAACTTGCTAATCCTGAATATTACGAATGAAAAAGGACAGCATAGGGGGTAAAAATATGATTATTAATACAGATTTAATTTATCCGATAGGAGCAATTTATTTGTCAGTGTCACCTATAAATCCTAAAACTCTTTTTGGTGGAGATTGAGAAGCTATTTCTCAAGGAAGATTTTTACTTGGAGCTGGTTCTCCTGAAGCGAATACCGCAAATGATTTTGGAGATTTACAAAATTCAGGATATATTTTTCATGTTAATGATAGAGGCGGAGCTTATAAACATACTTTATTAACAACTGAAATTCCTGCTCATAAACATCAAATAAAAACAAATAATGATGACTGGAATAATACTCAAAGTGGTGGTAACTATGGTACTACTAAGGACGGAACTACCGCTTGGTATAATAATAACTGGTATACAGAGAATACTGGTGGAGGTCAAGCACATAACAATATGCCGCCTTATACAGTAGTTTATATGTGAAAGAGGGTGGCTTAATAATGAAAAAATTAAATATGAAAAGATTTGCAACTCCAGATCCGGGTTCAGATACTTTTGAAATAACTGTTCATTATACAGAAAATTATAACCAAGCAGGTTATTGTAATAGTGTAACCGTATTAGTAACATCTAGTATAGCTATGGCAAGTGTAGAAAGAAATGGAGTGGATGTTGCAGAAGAATGGAACGCAGAATTTCCTACAACTACAATTCAAAAAATTTATACTGAAAACACAACTGAAACCTTAACTTTTTCAAGTAGATATGGTGAAGAAATAACACAAACTATTGATATTATTTCAATAGATGCTCAAAGTGTTATTGGAGCAGATCCAGCAATAGATGCAAATATAAAAATTAATCCAGATATAAAAATAGAAAAATTATCTTTAAAAGAAATAGATGAAACTGTAAGCACTTTGTTTGATTTAATTTACCCTGTTGGCTCTATTTATTATACAAATAATGCTAATTTTAGTCCTAATGTAAGTTTTAATGGAACATGGGAACAAATTAAAGATGTATTCTTACTTGCGGCAGGAGATACTTACGTTGGTGGAACTAGCGGCGGAGACACCAACACGGGCGCTGCTTCAGGTAATACTGGTGCTGCAACCGGAAATACAGGTTCAACTACCTTAACTGTCGATCAAATACCAGCGCATACCCATAAAGTAAAAAGAAATAATAATTATTCAAATAATTTCATGATAGATACTGGTAAGACTAATCAATGGGGTAGTGCTATAATAAATACATCAGGATATACGGCACAATCAATGGGCATTACCATTGAAAATACGGGCGGCAGTAAAGGTCATACACATACACTAAACTCACACACTCACACCTTAAACGATCATACCCACACCAATATGCCCCCTTATATTGTAGTTTATGTATGGAAGAGGGTGTCGTAATGAAAAAAAGAATGAAATTAAATATTTTAAGATTTTCAACCAGTGCTGAAGAAAATATAGACATAAAAATTAATGCAGATTTAAAAATAGAAGGAACAGATAGAAAATTAAAAGATATTGATTTGTCATTAACCCATCTTATAGATATTCTCAATTCTCAATGTGATATTGGAGGATTATATGAAACAACAGATAGTGCTGTCGATCCTAATACTTTTTTACCTGGCACTTGGACATTATTAAGTTCTAATGTTATTGACACTGGATGGCAAAATTTTTCTTGGACTAATTCTACATATATAGGAACATCACAATCTAGTTATACTCTTAATAAATGGCGTATAACAGATAATGTTTTACACGTTGTAATAGGTGTAGGATGTACATCTACTATTAACCATGGTAACGAAGATGAAATTGCTAGAGTCCCTATTGCAAACAGTGGATTGAATGAAAGTGCAACAAGAATATGGACGGGTGCCGTTGGTGGATCTGGATGTGTGGCAGGTTTCATTTTAAAAGAAACTTCAAATGGTGTGACAGTTGGAATAAAACCTCATACATCTTCTACTTTTGCTACAGCTCCTTGGTATTCAACTTATTTTACTTATCCATTACCAAGTAATTTTGTTTTTAAAAGCGGTAATTATAAAAGAAAATATATTTGGGAAAGAACAAATTAAGAAGGAGGGTTAAAAAATGAAAATTAATGTAGATTTTATTTATCCTATTGGATCTGTTTATATTAGTACTGAATCTATAAACCCTTCTGTTTTATTTGGAGGGGTTTGGAAACAGACTGCAAAAAGTAGAGCTATTGTAGGAGCAGGGGCAAATATAGCTAACACAAATACAACTTATGGTTCTTTATCTGCGGGAACGTTAAATTTTACAGCTGGCACCCTTATGGGAGAATCAACACATACACTATCTATTCAAGAAATACCATCACATTCTCATGATTTAACTGTACATTCAGGAGGAACTACAGCAGCTCCTATAGGTGGAGTAGCAAATACCGCAAATGCTTCAGGCAGTGGTCTACTAACAGATGCTAGGTGAAAAATACAAAATACTGGTGGAGGACAAGCTCATAATAATATAATGCCTATTGAAGTGTATTATATATGGAAGAGGGTGTCGTAGTGAAAAAGTTAAATATTAAAAGATTTGCAGTTGATGATAATGCAAATATAAAAATTAATGATGAATTGAAACTTGGAACAAGTGGTATATCATTAGCAGATTTAGTAGTAATGAAAGGTTTCTTTGATATGTTTCATTTTGAAACTAAAACTTTTGGCGGAGCTACTTGGTTAAAGGTTTATTATACAAATAGTAAAAATGGAACTGTTTTATGGAAAGATATAGATGAATTAGGTTTTAGTTTGCAGGCTTATAAATGGTCTATATTGGGGATGCTTCCATATTTTTATAATAATACTTGGAAATATGAGTTCTTATTAGAGTATCCGTCTTTAGGAAAATATAATAGATGGCGTCAAACAAGTAATCCATTATTGGCAGATCAATCTGTTTCTGGTTATAGTGCAGTAGATATTTCTATGACACAAAATAATTGGGGCGGATTAGCATTATCAAGTACAAAAGGAACCTCTTGTATTATAGATGGCTCACCTGGAGCAACAACTTGGTATTATGCAATAGGACAACAAGCTGCTTATCAAGGTGGAATTCCTGCCAATGATCCTAGTGTTCAAGAGGTTTATTTATGGATTAGAATAGGTTAATATAAATGAGATGTGGAAACACATCTCTTTTTTATTGGTCTAATATAGAAAATACAAATTAGTGTCTTTTTAAATATTTTTAGAAGAGGGAATATTATAGGAAGAAAGGAGTTATGATATGGGACAACTATTAGCTAAATATACTATTACTGAAATTGTTGTATTTTTAGTTCTTTTAGGATTTGCTATTAAAGAGGTTGTTACTTTTTTTGACTGAGCTCATAACAGACTTAGAAAAACTTTTAATAAAGAAGATGAACATGAAGAAATTAAAGAACAATTAGAAACAGTTGTAAATCGTTTAAATGATATTGAAACACATTTTAACACAATGATAAACGAAAGTCGAGTAAAATATACTGAAATGCAACAATCAATAGATTTATTAATATCGTCAGACAAGGATGATATTAAAGCCTGGATAACAGCGCAACATCATTTATTCGTTTATGAATATAAATGTATAGATGATTATAGTTTAGATTGTATTGAGAAAAGATATTCTCATTACAAAGATGAAGGCGGAAATAGTTTTATTGAATTATTAATGAGCGAAATCCGCGCATTGCCTAAAGTGTCTGTTCTACCAGAGCAGGAAGGAGTAGAGAAAAATGTTGAAGATAAAAGATAAAACAAATTTATGCTTCAACCGCGGTGACGAAATTTATTTAACTATTACTCTTGTAAATGAAACGTTTAAAGCTGGAGATAAAGTTCAAATGAATATAGTTGAAAAAGAACATTATGAAAATGTTTTATTCACAAAAGATTTTACTGTTGAAGAAGAAGGTGCTTCATATGTTATACACTTAACATCTGATGAAACTAGATTTGGAGAGACATTAACAAAAAGAGGAAAAAATTATTGGTATGAAATCTCATTAAATGATATTACACTAATTGGGTATGATGCAATGGGGCCTAAAATATTATCACTTTTCCCTGAGGCAGAGGTGTCTGAATAATGGATAAAATTTGTGTAAAAATAGAACCACAAAAAGATATAAAAGTCATTTTATCTGTGGGACAAAATGGAAACGTTAACCAATAAAATCTAAATAATAGAGATGTGATTTTCACATCTCTTTTTTTATTGGACTAATTAAAGCAATATAAATGACTACTTTTTTATATATTTTTAGAACAGAGAGAAAAAAGGAGTGTGAATTAAATGGCAGCAACAAATGCTTTATATCCAGCATTAATAGAAACATATATGCCCGCTTTTTTAATTGACAGTGGAGACACAGAAAAAGATATTTGTAAAGTTTATTTTTCTATATCTCAATATAATAGTATTGGTGATATTGCTAATGCACAAGTTTCAGTAAGAAATCAAAATACTAATTTATCAGTATTAAATAAAGCACAATATCCTTGTGAAGTTATGGTAACTAATATTTATACAGATGAAACAGTTACAACTGATTATAAATATTATGTAAAAATTAGAAAAACAGATATGGAAAATAATAACTTTAAAATAGATGAATATTATAAGGTACAAATTAGATTTACAGATACTCAGGCTAGTCCTCTTCCTCAAGGAATGACACCTCCGCAAAAGATTGATAGCTGATTAGTTAGCAATTTAGATCATTTTTCAGAATGGTCAAGTGTTTGTTTAATTAGGGGCATTTCTAAACCAAGTTTAGACTTATTAGATTGGGATCCTGAAGAAACAAGAGATATAGATTGAAGTATTCAAAATACTCAAATAAATGGTTCTTTAACTTTTACAGATGCTAATGAAAATGAAACATTAAAAAGTTATAGAATTAAACTATATGATAGTGAAGATAATTTATTAACTGATAGCGGAGATATTTTTACAAGTAATTATAACAATGTAAATACTATTAGTTATACTTTTAAATATAATTTTAAAGTAGATACTTCTTATTATTATACTTTTGAATATACAACTCAAAATCTTTATTCAGAGATTTTTACTTATAATTTTAGAATGATACAAGGAAATACTCAATCTTATAATTTACTTTTAACAGGGTATATCCGCCCTGAAGATGGAAATATAGATATTCAAGTTAGAAGAAGTACAGACCAAACCCCAGTATCAGGAAATATTGTTATTAGAAGAAGTTCTAGTAAAGAGAATTTTACAATATGGGAAGATATTCATACAGAAAGTATTTTAAATGTTCAAGAGGTAGATATTACATGGTCTGATTTTACTGTTGAAAGTGGAGTATGGTATAGTTATTGTGCTCAAGTTGTATTACCAGATGGAACAAGAGGTAAAATAACTGAAATTGCAAAACCTGTTATGATTGTTTTAGATGATATATTTCTAACAACCGCAGAAAGACAATTAAAAGTAAAATTCAATCCATCATTAAGTTCAATTAAAAGAAATATTAATGAAACAAGAACTGATACTATTGGTTCTCAATTCCCTTTCATAAAAAGAAATGGAGATATGAACTATGTTTCATTTCCTATTGGAGGACTTATATCTTCAGAGATGGATGAAAATAGAAAATTTACTTCTAAAACTGAATTGTATGGAGATAATAGAAATTTCTATCAAGAGTATAATGAACAATATGAAATCAATAGACATTCAGATGTAGTATATGAAAGAGCTTTTAGAGAGGCGGTTATGGATTTCTTATACTCAGGAGAGGTTATGTTATTTAGATCTCCAACTGAAGGAAACTACTTAATTAGAATTATGGATTTAAGTTTCTCACCAGAAACTACTTTAGGCAGACGTCTTTGGTCATTTAGCGGAACTGCTTATGAAATAGATTCTTGTTCTATTGACAATTATGATACTTATAAAATTATTGAAGGAAGATACTAATTATGAAACGTAATTATGTATATTTAAATGACTCAGATTTTTTAGAAAAAATAAACTCAGATAGACAACAAACCCAATATGTAAAAATTACATTGTTAGACTGGGAAGAAAATCCTATAGAGGAAATTCAAGGTCTTACTACCGGAGGTTCTATCAATTTGAACGGCGACTCCGCAGTAAGAAGAACTTGTAATTTATCAATGTATGTTTACAAAGAAAATTATATGAGGATTACCGATCCAAATAATATGATTTCAATAAATAAAAAAGTTTTTCTTGAGGTGGGTTTAAAAAATAATACAGATAAATATACTGATTATGATATTATATGGCAACCTCAAGGAATATATGTAATTACAGCATGTGGGACTTCACACAGTACAAGCGGAATTACGTTAAATCTTAACTTGCAAGACAAGATGTGTTTATTAAATGGTACATGCGGTGGAGTCCTACCCTCATCAATTCAATTTGATAGATATGATACTATTGATGAATCAGGTATGTATGTTACATTAAGACCTACTATTGTTCAAATCATTCGAGAATTAGTAAACCATTGGGGAAATGAACAATTAGGTAAAATTATTATAAAAGATATTGATGAAAGAATTAAATGTGCTATGCGTTGGATTGGAGATACTCCTGTTTATGCTTATCATAATGGAAGTCAATATGGTATGACAACTAACAAATCAGAAGTTGAAGATTCTGGTGAAATACTAGGAATAAGCGGGAATGGTACATTAACAGGAAATAGTGATTTTACTATTGATGAAAATGGAGTTCTTGATTATCCTGATGGACTTTATACAGATTCAAATGGAAAAATGAAAGTCGTATCTCATAATTATACAGAATATAATTGGGGTGAAGATGTTGGATATATCTTTACAGACTTCACTTATCCTGGAGATTTAATTGCAAATCCAGGAGATACAATTTGTACTATTTTAGATAAAATAAAAGCTACATTAGGTAATTATGAATATTTTTATGATGTAGATGGAAACTTTCATTTTCAAGAAATTAAAAATTATTTAAACATTACTCAAGCAACAACAGACTTAAATAATATGCATAATGAACAATATCTAGTAGATATTTCAAAAGGACAAAATGTTTATAACTTTAAAGATAGTACATTATTTACAAACTATTCTAATTCACCAAATTATAGTAATATTAAAAATGATTATGTTGTTTGGGGAATTAGAGAAAATACAGAAGGAATTAAAGTTCCTATTCGTTATCATTTAGCTATTGATACTAAACCACAAACAGGAAATATATATAATGTATTTTTCTACGATGATCCAGATGATGGATTAACAAAAGTTAAAGTTCCTATTGAGTTTGTAGATAAAAGTCATTTCCCAACTAAAGGTGCAGAAGGATGCTTTTATATGGATAAAGCGTCTAGCATTATTTATAAGTGGGATGGCGAAATAGAAGATTTTGTAATTGTTTCTGGCGGAGAGATCGAGCCTTATAGCACTAAGAGTGAGTTCCCGCAAACAGGAGAACAAGGTGTTGTATATGTTGATAATTCAACAGCAAAGACATATAATTGGGGATTAGATAAGACATCAGAGCATTTTAGCAAAGTGCAAGAAGAGTTGGATGGACTTTCTACTACATATTATACCAATTTACAAAGTGTCCATTCAAACATTGAAAATACCGATGACACTATTAACAGTTTACAAAATTCACTTGTTGAAGTGAACAATACAATTACCCCTATTGAACAAAATATTGCTAAAACTACAAATGAGAAAAATGAAGCTGAAAGACAAAAACAAAGAAATTTAAATGAGGCGGATGCTCTTCAAGATCAATACGATGAGGATTTAGAACAAAAACCTATCGTTGAGGCGGAGATCGCTGACTTGAATGATGAGCTAACCGAGTTAATAGATTTAAATAAGGCAACAGTCAATGGAGAATTAATTGATGTAACAAATGCAGAAAATGCAAATATATTATCAATTAAGGTTCATGGTAAAACAACTCAAAGAGCTACTCCATCAATGACTAGACCTATACAAGTATTCCCTTTAACAGGTAGTGTATCTATTACCGCAAGTACAAGAACAGGGTTAGAAAATACTTTATATTATTATTTAGGAAATGGAAATTTTGCTCTTGCAGATGATTATATTAAAGATGGAATATTAACTAATAATTATGGAAAATATACTTTATTAGGATATGAGAACTGGATTGTAACAACTACAACTTCAGACTATATTGAATTTAGTTATGATGCTCCTATTGAAGCTGGAGTAACTGCTACAACTTATTCAAGTTATTTTCCTAATACAGAAGATTGTAGAATAGATGTAACTGGAACTATGATTTCTGTTAGAGTTCCTAGAAATATGAATATTACTACAAAAGAAGAATTTAATGATTGGATTATAAATAGTTTAACTCAATTTGCTATTCCTGTTGATGTTTATTATAAATTAGCTACACCTAAAGAAACTGAAATAGCTTCAGTAGGAATTTTAAAAACTTATAATCCAGAAACAATTATTTCAAATGACATCTCATCTCAAATAGAATTAACATATATGACTAACACATATTCACAAGAGATTGCAGATGTTGAAGCTGAATTGAGGACTCAAGAGAAAAAATTAAGAACTATAAATAAAGAAATTGCGGAATTACCTGATACTATCCAAACTCACCTAGATATTGCTCAACAATTAACTGGAGATATTATGGTAATGGAACAAAATTTAACTCGTTTAAACAATCAATTAGCGCCACTAGAAGCTCAAAGAGCTGAAATAGTAGAAGCTATTACCGCCCAAGAAGGTTATAAAGACGATTATATTAATCAAGAAAATGTTCTTACATATGGCTACAATGAAGATTATGCAGCAATTGCCGCAACTCAATATGAGTATGTAGAAACAAGTTTGATTGCAATGGATAAAGTTCAAACTACAGACTGGCGTTCTGAATTATATCTTCAAGGTGCAGCCGCAGAACCTCTAGGAGTTTCAAGTAATTATTACTATCCAGAGTTAGCTGCCGAATGGCCAAAGATATATGATATGAAGAAAAATCACTATTTAGATACGCAAGGAAATATTATCTACACAGGTGGATTTAAAGATGAAATATTAGCTAATCCAAGTAATATGGATTATTTCCTAGACTTTATTGATTCAGATGCAGCAATTTCTCAATTCAATGTAAATGCCATTGGTAGAAGATCTATGGTAGAAAGTAATGATGGATTTAATTGTGTGTTTGAACCTATTATTCCTGACTATGTTATTATTGAAAAGGGACAAGGAGAAGATACTAGAAGAAAAAGAGAAGAATGTGAAAAGAAAGGTCAAGCATTTATTCAAGTTGAATCAGCAATTTTTAATACTTTAGCAACTGGTGGTGCTTCTAACGGATGTTTTGAAGAAGTAAAAATGTTATTATATAATTATACAGGATATAATGAACAAATTAATTTAAGTATGATACCATTATATTATTTAGAACCAAATATTAGAATTGGAGTTAGAGATATAGAAGCTGATATTTCAGGTGATTTTATTATTAAAACTATATCTTTACCTTTAGCCGTTGGTGGTACAATGTCTGTCTCAGCTACTAGAGCGATTGAAAAGTTATAAAAACTAAAAAAGACTCAAGAGATTTTAAAACTCTTGAGTCTTTTTTTTTATGCAATTTTAAATTGTATTTATTTTAAAAATAAGAAAAAGAAAACTTATGATAAAAAATCTTACCACTTGTAATTTTTGTTAGTTATTTTTATTCCCAATTAATTTCATTAGGTTCATTTTTAAATTGCGCGAATCCGATACATATTGCATCAGCCTCGTCATCATTTACTTTTATCCCATATTGTTCTTCTACAAAGGCGATATCCGCTTCTTTTAATGAGGTTCTTTTTATACCTCTACCATTTTTAATTCCGCATGCCGCTCTCCATGAACTAGGATATATATATTCAATAACAACTTTTTTATTGTATTTATCATGGATTAAAAATTCTAACGCAGCCTGAAGATACATTAACGCTTTATGAGTTTTTTGATTACCTACCCCATATCCGCCTTCAGGTCTAACTTCTTCTACTATGATTTTATCAATTTCATTATTTTGTAAAATTTCATCGATAGCATCCGCCATAATGTGAATTCTTTTTATTAAGTCTGTTGAAGAAGATGTAATACATCCGTGGTCTTTTAAGTCGCCATCTGCGAAGATTGCCCATCCAGAACTTTTTGTACTTAAATCTAACGATAATAATTTCATTAAATCTCCTCCTTTATTTCCTATATCTACATTATATCAAAAAATATTGAATTTGTCAAGAAATTATTTTCGATTTAAAAAATTCCAAATGGCTTTTTGATTTTGAGTTGACGATTGTCCGCGCGCCATTCGTCCCATAAAAAAAAGATGGATACTATTTATCCATCTTATTAACTACTTTATATTTGCTTTTAGGTTTTTCTTCTTCAGGAGGAATTTTTTCAACTAGGGTAACATATCTCAAATGATTTCTATTATTCCCAGATAATGTATCATATCTAATTTTTGAAACTATCCACTCATATCCTGGTTTAGGAATAAAACCTAATTCTCCATCAGTGCAATTTCTTTCTTTATATAAATTTGTTGCTCTAACTTTATATTTACATTTTAAATCATATTGATATTGTGAATCTCCTGGCTCTAAAATCTCATCCCAACGATCTTTAGGAGGTTGATAATCAAAATTAAATCTTTTTTCATAAATTTCTTTTACAGGAATATTCTTCATATCAAAAGGTAATATAAAACCATATTTTTCTGTAATACCTAATTCTTTTAAGCATCCCCAAGGAGTTACTATAATTGGAATATGTAATAATAATGCTTCTATCATTGTATAACAATACGATTCGGAGTCGCTTAATTGAACTACATAATCGGCTTGCGCAAGCTGAGTATTTATATCTAAAGTTGGTGGCATATATTTAACATTTGGACTTGGGATTGTTTCTCTACTATTTGTATAAACATACCAAGTATAAGGGATTCCCGCATCATCAAGAGCCTTAGCTAAAGCACACATTCTTTTATATCCTTTTTCTTTTGTTAATCTAGTTGCGGAAACTAGCTTTAAGATTCTTTTAGGCGGATCTATTGTTATTGGATTGTAACATAATTCACAAGGCTTTCCAGATATTTCTGTGAAACTGTCGCATACTGCTTGACTTACTCCAATATATTTTACATATTTAGGTACTTTTGGAGGTTCTATTCCTTGTGCTTTATAATCAGCATGGATTATCATATAATATTCTTTAGCTTTTACATTGTTAATAATAGGGGCTTGATAGTTGAAAAAGACTTTATCACATTCTATTGTTTGTCCTGTTTCATATTTTCTTACATCTACATATTGTTTTAATCTTGCAATTTGATTTTTATCTCCTGAACCGTAGTAAACAACTATATCCCAATTTTTATACTTTTTACCTAGTTCATAGAACATGTTTTCTACTCCACCTATAACATTTAAGTGGTGAAAATAAAATACGTTTTTCATCTAAGCACTCCTTCCTATTGAATATATTTTCCATCTTTTATATTATTTAAACAAATACCTAATCTCCATTTTCTATGGTCTTCACATACTTGATTTTCACAAGTGAAGTCCATTAAATCTGCGGCGTATCTATACATACTAGATTGCCATTTTCCTTGTTGTAAATTTTGATTTTCTTCTCTACTACAAGAATTTGTATTATTTCTATTCCAAACTATCATAGGTTCTTTTATACTTACAATAGTTTTTAATTTATCGCAGCATTTTATATGTTGAACCACATCTTCCATTAAAGTGTTCTCAGGGAAAAGTGGAAGTAATTCTCTTTTTACACATTTAGTCCAACAAGCAACATATAAACTTTCTACTAAATCTTTTTGGTTATTTCTGTCCATAACTTGTAAACTTTTATTATTTCCTATTAAACAATCATATGATAAACTTACACAATCTGGATAGTTATTTTCTATAATTTTATTATATATTTTTTGAAAAACATTTTCATCACTAAACCAATCATCACTATCTAAAAATAAAACATATTTTCCAGTTGCGGCTTTAATTCCTAAATTGCGGCCTCCGCCATTAAAAACCTTTTCAGTACATTTTATTAATTTTACATCAAACTTTTCTATTTCTTCTATTGAATTATCGGTAGAACAATCATCTACTACAATGACTTCATAATCTTTAAAAGTTTGATTAAAAATAGAGGATAAACTTTGAGAAAGCCATTCTCCATTATTATAGTTTGGCATAATCACACTAAAAAATTTTTCCATATTATCCTCCTTTATATTGACATTAAATTTATTTCTTCTTCTGTTAAATCTTCTTTTTTCGCGTGTTTAGGTTTATATACCTCAGGGGCAGTTATTTTAGTGGCATCGTAATTAGATTTTTTTAATTCTTCTTCTTGTTTTTTCTTACGACGCTCATCTTCTTCTCTTTGACGTCTATGATTATGTTGCATCATCATTGTAGTTGTTTGAAGAGCAGTCATAGTCGCCATATGATTAATAAGGAAACTCATTATTGTCCTGTGCTTCCAAATCCACCTTCACCGCGATCAGTTTCACTTAATTCATCTACTTCATGAAATATCATATTATTATATGACATTAATATCATTTGTGCAATTCTTTCTTGAGGTTCAATAGTTCTAATTTCTTCGCTGTCATTATGTAAAGCAACTATATATTCTCCTCTATAATCTGAGTCACAAACTCCTACACAATTAGCAGGTCTTAAACCTTGTTTTGTAGCTAATCCACTTCTAGCAAAGATTGCCGCAAATACACCATCAGGTAAAGCAAATGCTAATCCTGTGCCTATTTTTGCAGTTTCATGAGGTCCAATTACTACTGCTTCATCGATTGCTGCATATAAATCATATCCTGCAGCATATTCACTACCATGAGTTGGTAATGTTGCATCTTCTCTTAATTTTTTTACACTAATATCCATTAAAACGCACTCTCCAAACTATTATTATATTGAACTTCTGTTTGAAATTCTGGTTCTTTTTCATCGGTGAATTGTTTTGTAATTGAAAGTTTCCACCATGAGTCTACAACTTCACCTTTTTGTTTTCTTTCTTTATATTGACTAGTATATTTAGTCACGATAAAATGATTATCGGTTTTAGCTTCTTCGATAATTTGTTTTACTTGTTCTTCAGTATCTACTCTATACACTTCTGTTGTTGTTATTAAATATTTCATATACATTTCCTTTCTTATATAATGTTTATATTTAATTGTCGGCTATATTTTGAACCCATTGCTTTTGTAAGGTCCTTTTTTAATCCTGAAGAATAAATTTTAGAACCTTTAATTTCAACTGTGTCAATATCATATTTATCTGCTAGACTAAATACAGTTTCAATTAATTTTGCAGGGTTTACAGCAGTTTCTTCAATAACTTTATTTTCATCTATTGCAACAAGTGTTTTTGTAGCAACAAACATTTTGTTAAGGATAATTATTCTTTTCACGCGTTTCCGCCTCCTTTACTAAATTTCTATTACTGCGTTATCATATGGGAAGAAATAATATACAAATGCTTCTTCACCTATTGATAACCAGATTTCAATGGCTTGCTCATCTTTTGTTAAGTCTATTCCTTTAATTAGCCCTCTATTCAATAGACACTCCATTAATTCACTTATTTCAAATTTTAATTTTTCTTCATCAAAATTTCTCATTTCATTTCTAAAGATAGTATAATCTTTTCTTTCATTTGATAGTAACATATAATAAATTGCGTTAGTATCTTTTAGAAACTCCATTATTAATTCTTTTTTTTCTTCTAGCATTTCGCCAACAAGAGCTACTTCACCTTTTTCAACAGCCATCTTGTTTAAATCGTATAATGTTCCCATACCAATTTCACTCATTGTATCTCTCCTTAAAAACCTAATATTACGCACATAAATTTACTCCAATTAGATTGTTCTTTTTTTAAGATTAAATTTTTACTTCTTTTTCTAAAAATGTGCATTTTATATAAACGGTTATGATACCTCCACTCTTTAATAAAAGTTTCCATTTTTCTATTAACAAAAAACTCTTCAGTTCTTTCAAAAATAGATTCTAGTATCAATTCCATTTTTTCTTTATTATTTATAATATATGATTTTTCAATTTTTATTTTATCAGGATAGCAAGTTATTTCTATACCCCTAATTTTCATCTGTTCCATATATTATAAACCTCCTTCTATTAATTTTGTTCATCAACTGCGTTGAACACTTCGCAGAAGCCTTCTAAATGATCTAGTTCATGTTGTATAATCGCACTTAACCAACCGCCTTGGTCTAACTTTTGTTTTTCTCCATTTTCATCTAAATATTCACAAATAACTTTTTGAGGTCTATTGACAATAGTATATATTCCAGGTGCACTTAAACAACCTTCTTTAAAAGGTTTTATTCCATTGGCTCCACTTCTTTTCCATGTAATTACAGGATTTATTAAAGTATATTCTTTATTATCATATTTTATAACACATACTCTTTTTAACTCTCCAATTTGAACTGCGGAAATCCCAGCTCCTGATGGATCGGAATTTAAAGTATCTTTCATATCTTGTATTAAATCTTTTATTTCATCTATATTTTTTACTTCTTCACTTTTTTGTAATAATATATCTTTATCTTGTGGATATTGTAATATTTTTCTTATCATTTCTTTTCATTCCTTTCATATATATATATTATATCATTATTTTTAATATTTGTCAATAAAAAGAAAAAAGATAGACCAAGTCTATCTAGTTAACACAAGTCTTTTTTCTTTATATTCTGGTTTTATGACTTTTATTCCATGACTTGTATACATATCGTCATAGTGGGCTTCAAATCATAATAACATTTCTCTTATTCTTTTTAAGTTTTCAATATTTACTTCTCCCCTAAGATTTTCTTCAACCATTTCTTTTGTTATTTCTAAAAAAATTTCTCTATCAACTCTTTCAATGGTATGCAAATAATTATGGGATGTATCTTGATTTAATATTGCTCCATTTCATTTTACATACCCATCTCCTAAACCTTTTCTTTTACAATCTTTACGAGGAACAATAAGGTGATGAAAACTAAGCTCATTGACATTTTTAAATGTGTATCCCATAAAATCATAACCAAGTTTTTTTAATTCATACTCTTTTACCATTTCTTTTGTAACTGCTCTCAAATTAACCCTCCTAAAACACAAAAAAGGCTAAGTTTAAAAAACTTAGCCTCCTTTCTATTTGTTTCTAAATAATAATGCTGTGTATAAAAAAGTTGCCCCTAACCATTGTAATGATACGGGCCAATTTTGTTTATTAATAACAATATTTAATATTAAACTTCCTAGAGCTCCAGTTACCATAAGTCCAGGGAAAAATATTTTTAAAAAATTAATCATTCTCTATTACTCCTTCCTTTAAATTTAATATGTTTTGATTTCGACTTCCACGCCATTTTAAAGTAATATCTCTTTGTTCTAATATAAACGGACCTTCAATTAAATAGTCTATGTTTGCTAAAATCTCTCCTGCATCTACGATTTCTATTAATTGGTCATATGTGTAACCAGTCCATATACATATTACAATATCTGGAAAACGAGATTTCACAACTTTAATCAATAGCCTAATAAAGTCTCTTTTATCATAAGTATCTAAAGGTTCACCGCCTAGAATACTCAGATTTCTTTGTATGCCATTGGCGGTAATTAATTCTAAGATATGATTAATTAATTCGTTCCAGTCCCAGATTTCTCCTCCGTCTGGATTCCATGTTTCTGGATTATGGCAACCTTTACAATGAAAAGGGCAGCCTTGAAGGAATAAGCTAACGCTTACGCCCTTCCCATTAACGAAATCATTCTCATTAATACCGGCAATCCTAATCATTTTTACCTCCAACCCTTTAATTCTTTAGAGTGTTTAAATCTCATTTCTGTTTCTTGTTGTTTTCCTAGGTTAAAGGCTGTCTTATAATCTCCTGTTAAATATCCTGTAACTCTACGTAATTGTTGTATATGAGTGCTTCCGCACATAGGACATTTATCATTAAATTCATCAGTATACCCGCAATCTAAACAAGTATCATTTGGTACATTAATTGCGAAATAAGGAATATCTTTATCCATAGCATAGTTTACTATTTCCTCAAGAGCATCTAAGTTATTTTTAACTCCGCCCTCAAGCTCTACATAAGTAATACACCCTGCATTTGAATACCCAGTTAATTGAGATTCAATATCAATTTTTTCAAATGGGCTCATTTCTTTCCATACAGGAACATGGATACTATTTGTAAAGAATTCTCTATCGGAAACGTTAGGTATCTCTCCATATGCTTTCTTAAACTTCTTCATTGAAGTATAACACATATTTTCGGCTGGCGTGTAATAAACACCAATATTTAAGTGTAGTTCTTTTTTGAATTGAGCGCATCTATCTTTAAATAATTGTTCAATTCTTTTTGCTAATTCCATACCTTCTTCTGTTGTATGGTCTTTTCCAATTAAAATTTGTAGTGTTTCAGCTAGTCCAATTTGTCCAATAACCAAAGTTCCATGTTTCATAGCACTTTCTACTGTTTTTCCGTCATATCCTAACATAACACCATTTTCATACATAAATTTTGCTGAACTTGGATCTTGGCTAATTATCCAATTATATCTTTCAACTAACATATCTCTTGCTTCATGAATTTTTTTATCCAATAATTCCATAAAATCAGTTCCTAAAGATTTTACAGTATCTTCAGGACCGGCTTGAGCTAATGTTTTTTCATAGTATTCCTTAGCTTCCATTGCAAGAGTAGGCATAACAATAGTAACAGGACAAATATTTCCGCGGCCATCCTTAGTTTGAGGATTTGTTCCAGGCTCTGCATTAATGTCTGCACCATTATATGTACGGCATCCCATTGTAGAAACGTAAGTTTTAGGGTCTTCAGGATCATATCCCGCATTTACTGACCAATCAACATTTACATAATTAGGGTATAATCTTTGAGCTGTTGAACGTAATGCTAATTGGAATAAATCATAATTAGGTTCTCCTGGTTTACGGTTTACGCCTTTCATACATTGAAATATACCACAAGGGAATATAGGTGTTTTTCTAACCTTTCCAACTCCTTCAATAGAACCTTCTAACAATGCTTTTGTAACCATTCTACCTTCAGGTAAAGTACAAGTACCATAATTAATTGAAGTAAATGGTAATTGATTACCGCTTCTACTTTGTAATGTATTTAAGTTATGATACATTCCTTGTACAGCCTGCATAAGTTCTTTTTCGGTCATATCCATCGCGTATTGATAAACATCTCCAAGTAATTGATAATTTTCATCATCTATTGAAGCATTATCTTTAATAACATAATGTTCTTTATCTTGTGCTGATATAGCAAAATGAATTTCTTTATTCGATTCAGAAACATAGTTAGGTAATTTTGTTAAATATTTAATTCCATCTAGCCAATGTTTTCTAAATGATTTACGAACATATGGAACCATAGTCCAGTCTATATGACTAGCACTAACTCCACCAAATTGTTGTAAAGATTGTAATTGGAATAATACTGCAACTAATTGAAAAGCAGTATTGATTGATTGCGCAGGTCTTACATCAGTTTGTCTTGTATTAAATCCTTCTGCTAATAATTTATCAAAAGGAATAGTTAAACAATTATGCATACCTACTGCATAAGAGTCTAAATCATGAATATATATTTCATTATTCAAATGATTTTCTCTTGCCATTGGAGAAACGATATAATTTAAAGCATAATCTTTCATTAATTCGTTTCTAGCCTCTCCCATTCTACCACCAAATGAATATTCGTCTACATTAGCATTTTGGTTTTGAACGTCAGATGCTTCTACTTTCTCTTTGATATTTTTCATTAGTTGTGAATTTTTGTTTCTAATTTTTGTTCTTTCTTCTCTGTATAAGATATAGTTTTTAGCCACATCTTTTCTTTTTGTTGCCATTAGACCTTTCTCAACTAAATCTTGAATATCTTCGATTTCAGGTATTTCATCTACATCTAAATAATACCCTTCAATATAACTTGCTATGTTCGCAGCTTTTTCTTTTGCATAATCTGAAGCTTCACCATCAACGTCGATGAACGCTGCAAGAATAGCTCTCTCAATCTTCTTTGGATCGAAATTTACGATTCGACCATCTCTTTTTTTGACTTGTTTCATTTTTACCTCCTAGTTATTTAAAATATTTTAAGGATGTCAAACGTTTCCTCAGTTATATTTAAAAGTTTGCATATGATAATTAATTTATTTAGACCTTAATCTTCCGCGTCTAACTCGGCATAAATCTTATCAAAATTATATATGTAGTCTGCATATGCGTTTAAATCAAATTCAAAAGTAGTTCCAGTATTAAATATAGGAATATAATCCCACTCAATGTCTGCAAAATCTTCTGCATCAGTAAAATATCTTCTACAGATTTCCGCACAATCGGGGTTCTCCTCACGATTTAAACTTCTTAATAGTCTAATTTTATCAGGAGCCAAAACATAAAGAGGAATAACTTCTATGCGGGAGTCAGATAAAAGAGCATCAATTCCCGCAGGATTAAAAACACCAATATTAATTTTGTCTTTATCTAAAGCTTCTATTGGAGTCCCATAAAACCAATTATTGAATTCTGTTGCCTCTAGCATTGAACCGTCTAAAACTTTATTTGTAAATTCTTCATTAGTTAAAAAGAAATAATCTTTTTTATCTTCTTCATAATCTCTTTTTGGTCTTGTTGTACAGCTTATAATACTGTGGGTTGCAGATGGGAAGGACTTAATTATCCATTTCTGAATACTGTCCTTTCCGCTAGCACTCTTTCCAAAAAGAGCGATAACTTTTATTTTATTCATCGTCGCTCATTCCTTGTCTATCATGAACTAACTCTAATTCTCCATTATCAGTTATATTCACAATTTTATATATTTGATGGAAACCATTATTTTTATAAGTTTTTGCTACAAATGTATCATCACGTCTATATCCAGCCACTAATAACTTAACACCTCTTGTAAACCAACCTTTTTCAACTACTTTTTTAGTTCCATCAGGTTGTTTTTCTGATAATTGGCGGTTATACATTGCAAAATATTCTTTTGTAAATTTTACATTTACTACTCCTGTTGTTGTTAATAATGTGATTGATGAACGTGTATCATTCTTTCCAATAACAGTTCCAATAATTTTACTTATTTTATAAATAGGTAAATCTCTTCCATTTCTCTTAAAGAAATAATCTATTGCAGGTTCTGGTGATAAATCATTAAAATCTACTATACCATATTTATTCATTTTAACATCTTTTAATTCGTGTTCATGATAATAGAAACATAAAGATTCCATTTCATACGCACTAATACTCTTTCCTGCATATTTATCCCACATCTCTTTAAATAATATTGTATTGAATTTTTCTAGAATTTCATTTTGATTTTCTTTTATCCAGTCTCTTGCTTTATCCATTGTTGATTTATAAATTTTTTCCCATTTAGTTTGTTCTATACAAGTTAATCCATTTATAACTTCTAATAAATCCATATCAAAATATTTACTATAAAATTCTTCACATATATTATCAAATACGAAGTATTTACCAACTTTTTTATTTGCTTTTAAATATTTTGTAAAGTTAAATACTCTCTTTTGTAAATCTAATTCTTCAGGAATTAAATCATGTTGTATCAAACCATTAAAGTTTTGTAATGTTATTCTTTTCTTTGCTTCACAAACTTTTGAGATATAATATGTCATAACTAATTGTCTTGGTTCTACTCCCAACTCTTTAGCCCATTTTTCTTCTACTTTATCAAATGCACCAGCTTTAATTAAACTAAACATTGCACTTTTATTTAATGGACATCTTGCCATAAAGTCTGCTATTCCAATATATGGTCTATTCGCAATAATTTGATCTATTATCGGACCTCCTACATTACTTAATGCTTTCATACCAAATAATATTACATTATTATCTGCATCTGGTTCAAAACTATAACTTGATTTATTTATATCTACTAAACTTACTTTAATTCCTTTTCCTATAATATCTCCAAGTGCTTTTGCAATTTTTCCATAATCAGTTGTTTTCTCTTTTTTCTTTGCTACCTCACCTGTATCTTCATCTTCTTCAAAATCACTTTCTTCTTCAAGACTTCCGCTATTAACAATTAAACAAGCTGTGTTCCAATATATCGGATTCCATCTTGTTGCTATATACATTGTTTGAAAACCTATAAATGAATATGCTAATGCGTGAATAATACTAAATGAATATCCCATTTGAGGTCCAACTCCACATGTCCAGATATAATTTCCTAGACAAGGGCTTGCCGCCTGGTCTAATACTTGTTGTCTTAATGCTGGGATTTTATTCATTTGTTTCTTACCTACAACTTTACGAGCTGCATTCGCATCTTTAAGAGAGAAATGACATAAATGTTCGTCCATTAACATTCTCATTAATTGCTCTTGACTTGGTGGAACTCCATATGAACTTTCAAAATAAGGTTTAAGATATTCTTGCTCTTGTTTTGTCAATCCATAATTATCCATCTCTTGATACCATAGGTTAATATTATTTTTATATCTAATGTATTTATCCATTGGAGATTCTTGACCTTTTTCGGCAGTCATAAGTCTCATTAATCCATTTGCATCTGCCATCTCTAACATTGACTTAGGTTTAATTTTCTTTGCTGCTTGACTACCTACTTCACTATCAAATTGAAAGATATTTAAAACACTATTTTCTTGAAGAGCTTTCCATATATTTTGATCTTCAATAGGAAGAACATTTGGGTGAAAATATTTATCATAAATTTCTCTTAATGTTAAATCACTTTCAACTTCTCCATAATCTTGTAATAATCTTATTGCTTCTGTTAATTTATCTTGTACTTCTGTTACTAAGAAGTCATATTTTGTCATACCTGCTGCTTCACACATATGTAAATCATATGCTGTAATAACTTCTCCTTTTGGAGTTCTCATGAATGAACCAAATTCATATGGATCTTCATCAAATAATATTACTCCTGAAGCATGGCTACTTCTTTTATTTACTAAACCTTCAATACCAATCATTATATCTAATAATCCAGGATATTGATTAACTTCATTTATAAATAAAGTTATTGGTTTTCTATCTTTTTCAGGATTACCATTAATAACATCACTTAATGACCATAAAAATCCACGTTCACTAGGAATTAATGATGATAAATATTGAGCTGTATCAACATCTATACCATCTGGGAATCCTTCTGCACGATAACCTCTACAAGCTGTTAAAATTGTTGAACGAGTTCCTTCAGTTCCAAATGTTGCTATTAAAGTGCACCCTAAATTTTCTCTACTTAACTCATCTATATCAGGTCTAAAGAATTGACCTCTTTCTTTTTTAATTTCATTTAATATCTTTGGTCTTTTACTTGGACATAAATCTAAATCTATATCTCCTAATTCAACTCTCTCTTTATTTAAATATCTCCAGAATGGAAGATTCCATTTAATTGGATCCAATTGAGTTATTCCTAAAAGATAATGGTTCAAACCTGAACAACTTGATCCACGCCCTGCTCCAACCATACTTCCGCACTCCCAGAACAAATTAACATAATGTTCTAGAGTTACTGGATAACTAAACATATTTGTTTCAAGTTTTTCACTTATTGTTTGTTTAATATCTGCTTCTTCTTCTAATCTACTCAAATATGTGTCATTATATAAATCTAATTTTTCTAGTTTATCGACACATTTATTTACCCAATATCTATTTACTTTATCATCTGACTCAAACATAGATGCTAATATAGGATAATGTTCTTTGTCAAAACTTTTCTTTGGATAATCAGGTACACTAACCTTTGGAATTGTTTGTTTATGTGCTAAACTAAAGTTTTCTATTTTTTCAAAAATACTATAACTATTATCAAACATTTGCATTATGTAATCTTCACTAAAATCAGATTTTTTCAAATTTTCTATGATTTCTTCATTTGTTTGAAGATATGCAAATTCATAAAATTCATCTACTTCTCTTTCTCCACCTTTTGAGTTTAAATATGCTTTATGAACATATCTATCTTCTTTCTTTAAATAATGGGCGTCTGAACCAATTACCATTTTTAATCCAAATGCTTGTGTAATAGAAACTAATCTTTTATTTACTAATATTTGATCTCTAGATGCACCTGGCGCACATTCTACATAAAAATCATCCTTAAATATTTCTTTACACCATAACATAAAATTAACTATATTATTGTGTGCCATTTCCGCACCATTCTTATCTCCTGTTGCTTCTGCATTTATTAAGTTTAAAGTGTTAACACTTAATTCTCCGCCTAAACATGCTGTTGTTGCTATTAAACTTCCAGGATATTTCTTTATAATTTCTTCCATATCACTTTTTAAAGTTGGAACTCTTTCCATACCTCTATCCCAATAGCTATTCATCCAAGCTCTTGAAGATAATTCTCTTAATGCTCTATGTCCTTCTTTATTTTTTGCTATTAAGATAAAGTGATAATATCTTTGTCCCATATCACGAGTGTCAGTTAAATATATTTCATTTCCTAAAGCCACTTTAAAATCAGGATGTTCTTTTAATAACTCCTGTTGATACATATTTATTTCTATATGACCACATAAAGCTTCATGGTCAGTTATTGCTATACCAGCTAATCCTAACTCAATAGCTCTGTTAATTAAATCTTTAGGTCTATTAATACAATCTAATAATCTTAAATTCGAATAGTGAGTATGACTATGAACTTCAAACCTTTTATTCATAAATATTTCCACCTTTCTTATATATATTATATCATATTTTTTAATAAAAATCAAATGACTCTATTTTTATTGATCGCGGCTATTGATTGGATATTCGAGCTCACAACAGTCAATATGATTATCTGCAAAATATTTTAACAAAACTTCTCTTTCACTACATTTATTGGATGGTGCTTCATGAACAACAAAGACAACTATTGGTTCTTCTTTAAATCCCATCCATTTTTTTACCCTTTTCGCAAAATTAAAAGTTTCTTTTAAAAAATCTAATATATTTATTTTATCTAGCTGTTTTCGATATTGTTTTAAAAATAAGCAATTATTAGGGTTATCTAAACAATATTTTCTTCCGAAACATAATCCTGAACACGTTTCATCTCCATGAAGCAATTCACACCTAAAGCCATTAGCAACTCCTCGTTTGTCTAAAAATATATAATTTTTGTCTTGAAAATTATGATACCACTGTGGATCTGAAACTGCGGTACTTACCGGTATCATATAAGGTTTAAAAAATCTAATTTGATAAAAATAACTTATTGCTAATTTCATTTTAATCAGCCCTTATCAAAACTAATTTTTCAGATGCACGAGTTACCGCTGTATATAACCATCTAGCATGTTCTTCTTCATTAAAAGGGAACTTTTCTTCGATAACTAATACTTTATCCCACTCTGAACCTTGAGCTCTATGAGTTGTGATAGCATAGCCATAAGTAAATTCATATGGTAGTAAATGTCTATATAATTTATTTTGACTAATAGCATATTCAGTTTTCCAATCTAAAGTTTTTTCTCCCGTTAATATCATATTTTTATCCATAATTAAATCGGAATAAACTTCTCCACCTTCTTCAACGAAATCACAATTTAATGTTTCAATTCTTCTAGGTTGTCCATAATGAAGTTTATTTAACATTCCCGGTATAATCTCAAAAGATGAATAACTATCTTTTATTGTCCCAATAGTTCCATTTACCAAGGCGCTGCCGCCCTGACACTCATCTTCCCAATAATTTCTATAACAAATAATTTTATCTCCGTCTTCAGGATCTCCAGAGTGACCTAATAAATCTCTCATTTGAGCATTTATCTTTTTTCTAGTGTCATTAGTAGCAACTAATATTTGGTCAGCCCACTGCAACATACCTGTATTTAATTCTGCTCTTGAAAATATTTGAACCTGTTTTCCCTTATAAGTACCAATAGGCTCTCTATTTCTAATTTTCATAGAAAGTTGGACTATTTCAGAGCCTTCCTCTTGACGCATAACCTCATCTAAAAATATATGAGCATGGTCAAGTAAATGGTTATCTTCATTTTTATTTATTGGTGGTAATTGGAATGGATCGCCTAAACACAAAATATAAATATTAGGGTATGATGCCAATTTTTCCATCAATGACTTTGGAACCATAGACACCTCATCTACTACAACTATTTTATAAGGGATAGTTGTTACAGGAATTCTAACATATGTTCCATCTGGTTTAGGATGACTAATAAACAATAGCTTATGTAAAGTTCTTGTATTAGTATTACCTTTCTTTGCTAATACTTGAGTTGCTTTTCCTGTAAAACTAGTATAAACAACATCTTTATCTTCAACGTGTAGAGCGGAAATGATAAACTTAACTAATGTAGATTTACCAGTACCCGCATACCCTGAAATAATAGTGCATTTTTTTCCTGAATTATAGCGGTCTACTGCTATTTGTAAACCTTGTCTTTGCTTTTCATTAAGTTCCATTTTTACGCCTCCTTACATTACTTTAAAAACTCCTAATACAACTTTATCTTTCACTATATAAATAAGACCTGGTAGGGCTTCCTCATCTTTTTTTACTGCCATACCATAATAAATTTCAACATTTTTATCATTGTCATATCCTAATTGTGCGGGGTAATCATACCCAACTTCTTTATAAAATTCAAGATAAGTTGCATAGCACATTACTAATTGTAAATCTTTTGATGTAAAGTGAAATCTTTCTTCAATATAATTTAAAAAGTTAAAAATAATATCTTTTATCATTTCTTTTCTCCTTTTTCTTTATTTCTATATATATTATATCATAATTATTATTTAAAATCAATAAAAAGCTAAAAGCTTATGCTTTTAGAATAAGTATTTTCCAGAACCTGTAATCTCATACTCTTCCATGAAAATCTGAGGTGTTACATTTCCGAAGAACTCGTTTATATGACAAGTTCCTACTACATCCATTTGAACATAAGCTCCAGTTTGATTTTCTAACATTTCACATTCTTCATCAGTAGCATTAAACTTCATTATATTAACTTTATTTGGCAAAGTAATTTTTAATGTATTACTTGATTTTCTATATACTTGAACCATATCTTTGCTAACTTTTAAATCTTTTATTGCTACCATAGCTTCATTAAAATCTTTTCCCCATAGTTCTTTTAATCCACCAATAGTTAATATATCTTGTGGATTTACATCTCCGCCTGTATAAATATAATCAACATAATAGACTGGTTCAGAACTCATATCAGCAAGAGCTCTATCAGTATTATCTATAAAACTTTCCAATTTATCTGCGGCGATACATACACCAAATGCGTTTTGATGACCTTGAGCCCATTCTACGCCACTTTCTTCACATATATCTTTAAAATTAGTTAACCCTGATGTTTCATATCCTCTTGCGCTTCCTTGATAATTATCATCAGTCTCAGTAATAACACAACAAGGTCTTTGATATTTTGCAGCGAGTTTGTTAGCGATTAAACCAGCTATATTTCTGTCTACTTGTCCGTCTTTTAATGTGAATAATAAAACTTTATGTTTTAATAGACCTTCTTTTTCAATTTTCTTTTCTAGTAATTCCATTCCCGCATCTTGCGTTCTTGTTTGTCTATTTTTTACATTTGTAGACATCCTAACTGCTTGGTCTACTAATCTCTCTTCTTCACCTGGTTTATGTCCTCTTTTGTTTGAAGGTATCATTTTGAAAGCATCTGATTTCAACATAGATTTGAATAATAATTCTTTTTCTTCAATACTACCACTTCTTTGAACTGCATTTATCATTGGAACTATATAAAATGCTGCATCAATTGAAGTTATATGCTCTCCAAGTTTGAATTTATTTTTTTGCCACATTTCATAAATATATGGGTTGTGGATATTTTCAGGTAAGAAACCTTTATTTATTAAATGTTTTGTTTCTATTGATGTTAAGCTCATCATATCTCCTGTGTTTCCAAGAGCTACTAAATCTATGTAATAATCGGCATATGATGTTCCTAATAATCTATCTAAATATCTACAAAATTGCCAAGTAACTCCAACTCCAGATAATTCTTTGTTAGGGTAATCGCTTAACTGATTATTGATAACACAAGCATCTTCACTGACATATTCAGCTTCGTGGTGATCCATTACTAGAATATCAATTCCACGGTCTTTAAGTTCTTTATGTAATTCATAATCATTACTACCAGCATCTGGAACGATAATAAATTTAAAATCTTTTTGATTTATATAATCCATACAATCTGATAATCCATGTTGTTTTCCTTCATGGACATACCATTTTAGATTATTTTGTACAAAACTAGGAAACGAGTCATTTAAATAGTTTATTAAAAGTGCAGCCGCTGTAAAACCATCGCAATCGCAATCACAAATAACTAGGGTGTTTGACTCTTGTTGAATATTGGATACTAACATTTTTGCACCTTTCTCTATACAATCTCCAAATGCGGTTGGATCAGAAATATCGGCGTCAGAAGTATTCATATAATGATGAGTTTCATTGTAAGGAATTTTTCTATTTACTAAAACTTGTTCTAATGTACTATAATTTGGATTATTCACTCCTAGTAGTTTTAATTTCATTCTTTTCTTCTTCCTCCTCTACCTGATAATATTTACATAACCTTAATAAATTTATAAAATTAATTACTTTATCTTTTAATTCACAAGTACTATAATTATATATGTCTATTCCTACTTCATCATAATGATGTTGATAATACTTGCACCACTTACATTTAGGATGCTTTTGTCTGTATTCAATGATTTCTCTATCCATTACAATACCACCCTTCTATTAAATAATTCCATAAATATTTCTGGTCCTCGATCAATGGGACTATCTTTATAACCTAATAAGTTCCATTTATCAAATAAGAAACTTATTTGTATCTCATCTCCATATTTTTTATTTATATCTTTTAATTTCTTTGTCCAGCTCTTCCACTCATCATCTCCAAGTTCTTGGAACTGTTTATCGAATGCTATACAGATTTCTTCTGCTCCACAAGATTTTAATAACTGAACTTGATAATTTATTAAGCTACTTCCGCATACCGCTACACTTATATCATTATCTATTCCAAAATAACTTTGATATAACAAACAACTTTTTTCTCCTTCAAATACTATTACTTTTTTTAAGTTTTTTATTTGTTGTTTGCTATTGTTTAAATTATATAAATTAAAACCTAATGGGTGATTATACATTTTATAATTTAATATCGCTGGTTTATATTTACCATTTTCTTCATTTTCTTTTATTAAAGTTCTTTCTCTTATTCCTATTAACTCCCCATCAATATTATAATGAGGAATTACAATTCCGCACATTACCGGGTCATAACATATGTCATTATGCATCATAACTTCTCGAGTAATACCCTCTTCTTCCCAAGGTATAATGTGCGGTCTAGGAAGATATTTTAAAATACTTTTATCATAATAAACAAAGTCCATTATTTTTTCTTTTCTCTCTTGAGAGTTATTTCTATCATATCTATTAAGAATTTTCCAATCTTGGATTTCTTCCTCATGATTTTCTGAAAATGGGCTCTCAATGCTTAATCCATAAAAATTAATAATATAGGATATCGCTTGAAATAATGAAACTTCAATTCCATTTAATTTATTTATTTTTATAATTAGCTCATATATATCAAAAGAGTCAAGACAATCTGTATAACACTTAAATAATTTTGTATTTTCATAATAATATAACTTATGGCTGTGTCCTCCATGGCATATAGTTCGAGAGATAATTAAACCACCTTTAATCACTGGATCGCCGCCATATGACATTAATAAATCATAAACTTGTTCTATTGTTAATTCATTTTTTATATTCTCTGACCATTCTTTTATATTTTCCATTTCATCTTTTCTCCTTTACATATATTATATCATTTTTTAATGATTTTTTCAATTAGAAGAACAAATGATATAGAGCTCTTAAAGTTCTTTTAAACTTGCCATCTTTAAATTCATAACCATCAACAAAAATATGATTATCAATTTGAGAAACTGAATGTCCTTTTACCCTTTTTGGAAATGGGTATCTAACGCCATTAATCTCTATCCATTTTTCTCTGCTATTTACAATAGAGTAAGTTTTTCCATTTTCTTGTATTGTTATCATAAACACCGTTAGCTCCTTCCTAGAAAGCAGAGCTTTCTATTTTTGGATTAATTTTAATTTTTAAATCTGTCATTTCTACCATTTTATATTGGTAATCTGTTGCAAACATTGGGATAAATTTACATTGACCCCTGTCTGCTTTACACCATAACAGAATATCTTTATATTGTCCACGTCTATTTTTATATATAGACATTTTTATATTAGGTTCTTCAAAACCACCTTTTGTAATGATTTCTCGAAGTGCTTCTTTATCTTCTTGCGAAGTTTGTAACATAATGGCACCTAAGTCAATTTTATCTGCTATTGATTTAGCACCTCTTAATAAGTTTTGGTCATATTGTTGTGCTGTAACATAATCAGCATTTAATTGTGTAGCAGACATTATAAATACACCATATTCATTACATAAATCTTTTAATCTTATTGAAATCATAAATAATACATTATCTTCTCTTAAGCCTTTAATTCCGGTTCTTGATGTTACTTCACTTAATATTTTCATACTTGTATGAAGATAATCAAAGAATATATAACGAACTCCCCACTCTCTAATACCATACTTAATTGTATTTTCAATATCTTTCAATGAGAAATCTGGAAGTTTTTTAATATATATAGGGCTTTTTTGAATGATTTCCGCAGCGTGCAATACTCTTTCGTATTCATCGCCCTCGTAGTTGTTATAAATAATATGAGTTTCATTTACTCCCGCTATAAAGGCTAATAATAATGTTTGGATTTCATCTATTTCTTGTTCGGTTGTAACAAACATTACGGGCTCCTTAGTTCCATTCTCTACCCAAGCCCCAACCGCATTGTCATATAGTTCATTACATCCTATAGATGCAAATTGACTTGCCATAAACCTCGTTTTTCCTACACCGGTTGCCGCACTAAATAAATAGAACTTTTTTAATCTTGCACCTCTTGTTACAGTATTTATAAGAGGTCCGTACATAGGATATCCAAGTTCAGGATGCTTTTGAAGACTTTCAATTAATTCAATGATATTATCTCCAGCTGGTTGCATATCTTCATCTGCATCATCTATATATTTCATTTTAATATCAGTTATTTTGTCATCAATTATCTCTGCAATTTCTTCAAGAGAAGTGCTATCTAACCAATCCTCTTGTGCTTGTTTTTTCTTGGCGTCTAATATATTATTTATATCATATAACCAAGATAAATCCATTCCTATCTTTTGATACATTCTTAATAAAGTCATTTTTTTCATTCTTTTATAATAATAATCAAAAGTAGAAAGTTGAACATTTTCAGATATTTTCTCTAAATACTCAGCGCCTTTATGAGTTTTATATACAGCTAAACTTTTAGGTCTATCTTTTAAATAATCCTCAATAGCATTAACTGTGATACTCTTTGCACCAAGTTTATATAAATTATATATTGAACCGAATAAAATTTTATGAAATTCTTCGGTAAAATCATCCGTATTAAAAGTATAGTTTTCATTATCAAGTAACGTTGGGTTTTGATAAACGCTTCCTATAACCTGAATAATTGCGGATATATCTACATATTTTACACTATTACTCATTCTTCTCACCAACACTTTCTTCACCAAAATCAAATAACTTTGGCGGCGCTACATATACTCTCGGAGATCCAATTTCAATTTCTTGAACCTCTGGCTTTTTGATTTTTTCAGGTGCTGCTTTATTAGCTATATCTGCCAAATATAAATTATAAAAATAGTTTAAAGCATCATTATAAACAAAAGGCACAATACCTATTCCATCATTTGCTTTTTCTATTGAGTTATGTTTTAATTCAAACCACCAATATAATGTTTTTTGCATCCCAGAATAAGTATATTTATATTCTTGTTTAAAATCTTTTATTTGCTTTTTAATTCTTGCACTTACAACATTTTTCTTAAAAAGTTTCTTAATATATTTTTCTAATTCCATATAATCTCGTTCTTCTTGAGATATAGATTGTTGATATTTTTCAGCACATTCTTTATGGGCATAACGACGTCCGCCCACTTCGACAAAAGGTTCTGCATTTCTATTAAATTGAATTCCGCAATATTTACATTTAACCATACGCGTTGCTGCCATATTCAACACCTTCTTTTCCTTATATAAATATTATATCATAATTTAATAAAATAATCAAAAAAGAGAAGATAGTTGCATATGATGTATCTTCTCTTTTTCATCTCCTTTTATCTCTCTTATTTAACTAGGTCTTGTAAATCTGATACGATTAAACTAATTGCTTCAACTTGGTTTCTATCACATTGATTAACCTTATTTCCGCGTCCTAGATATTTATCTGTGATTTGAACAATTTTAGGTTGCCATTCAGCTACGAATTTTTCTTCACCAGCTGATTCGATGATTCCACTTACGATATCATTGAAAGTAGATACAAGTTCGTCAAAATCAAGTTCTTTAGTAGTGTCTTGATATGCGTTAGATTTTTCCTCTGTGAAGAATTCTTTTCCATCTTCGCTAGCTTGTTTGTCAATAGCTTCACCTATTGCTTTTACAAGATTATCATAACTAAAATCAATATATTCTGGAGTATATTTGAATCTAGATCCAGCCATATATCTTGGAGTACCTCTCATAAATAATTTAGTTTCAAGTTCTCCTTTATCATTTGTTACTACTCTTGAATATCCAATTATATCTGTCATACGAGAAACAATATTTGTTGCTCTTTTATCAAGAGTTGGAACAATTTTATTATATTCTTGTCCTTGTTCATCAGTAAAAGTCTTATCAGTTGCGTGGCTGATTAATACTAAACCATACCCCATTTGTACGATGCTTCTTAAACTTTCATCGAATTCTTGTGCAACTTGACCATACCCCTTACCAAAAGGAATATCACTAATACTATCTACTCCGAAACTTCCATCTGGACGTTTCGCATTATCACATATATATTTTGTTACATAATCGTAAGCGATGTCCGCAGTATCGATTATGATAGTTTCAAACATTTCTTTTGCTTTATCTTCTTTTAATTGACGTAAAACCTTCTTGAATTCAGCCCAGTTATTAATAGGTTGAGCCATAATTCCAGGAATAGCCATATAACCTTTTTCAAAAGCTAGTAATAATGAATGAGGGAAATGAGCGGCAGTTGTTGTTTTACCGGTCTTTGGATCTCCATAAAAGAAAACTGAATATCCCTTTAAATTATAACTAACTTGGTGAGGTTGAATATTAAAAATATCTATTGCCATTTTTATCTCTCCTTCTTATTAAAAATAAGGACGGCGGGATGCCGCCCTTTAGTTAGTTAATTTTTATCTTAGAAATTAAATCCGCCTGGTGCTGCTGCAGTTGTTGCAGGTGCTGGAGTTGAAGCTGCTTTTTGAGCTCTATATTCATCGCTACGAGTTTTAATTTCTGCTAATAAAGTTTGTCTATCTTGCATAGCTTTTGTTAACTCTTCACTTGTTAATATTTTTTCATCTCCAAAATCATAAGGTACTTTTGCAGTTCCTGTGATGTTCCATGCTTTTGTTTTTCTTGTATAAGTTCTTACTGATTCTTCACCAAATGCAGAATCTTCTTTAATTTCAACTGGAATATTCATACATTCAATTTTTCCCCAAACTTTTGTGAAGACTGGAGCTGAATTAGATACTTCTAAATCTAAGAAATATTTCATTCCATCTTTATGTCTTACTGTGAATTCAACTGGTAATAATGAATTTCTGAAGTTGAAAATTGCACCTTTTACAGTTACATAAGCATCCTCATTTCTTTCTTCGTTTGCTTCTACTTCTTTTACTCCTGTAATTACCATATCAGCTGAGAATGTATTTCTTTCTCCTTCTGCTCCTAGTTCATTAACTAGAGTTACAAATCCACCTTCATTAGTTTTTACAGATACTAATTCATCATTATTTTCTCCTGTGTAGAAGTCATTTAATGCGATAGCTGTATCAATTCTAACCTTTTGAGCTTCATCTTTACCATTTGCAATCCAAGTTTTTCCTTCATCAATTATCTTTTTTAAATTTGCATAAGTTGCATTTTTATTACCTGCAGATGTAGTTTCAGTTACATATGTGTAGTGAACTGGGATAATGTTTAATCCTTCTTCATCTACTGCAACTTCTAATTGACCTGAGATAAATTCTTTTCCAAAGTTTGCTGAAGTTTGATTTTGAACTGTTTTAATAGTTAAATTATGTTGATAAACTCTTCCTTCAATTCTTTCTGTGTTAATCATTTTTTTCATAATACTTTTCTTCTCCTTTTCTCTTTTTCTTCAAACTTATATAAATATTATATCAAAATTTTTATTCTTTGTCAAACTCATACGATTTTCCTAGCTCAGTTAACCCATATGCAACTGGGTTGGCACCAACTTTTTCTACAAAGCCATCATTGATTAGCTTCTTAATTGAACCTGAAACTGAACGAGGTGTCATAAATAACAGTTCTCCAATTTCCTTTGCTTTGAAAACATTTATATATTTTTGCTCATTCTCTCTCATACACTTGAAAATTTTAAGCCCGTTCTCTGTGAATGTTTTTGAGCTATTTCCGCCTTTAAACATTGCTATTAACTTGTTCATATCTTCTTGGTCGAACTCATAATTATTAACAGTATGATTAAAATGTTGTTCTAAAAACTCTTTAATTTCTTTTTCCATTTTCTCTTACCTTTCCTTTCTAATTATATTATATCATATTTTTTATATTTTATCAACAAAAGAGCCATAATTGTAGAATTAGGTTATATGTTTTGATCGAAGTACTTCGTTACAAATATGTAGGTTGTATGCTTTTTCAGGCGTTAGCCACCATCCGCTACGTTTTTCATAGTCAGATTCAGTTACTTTTGTTCCTTCCATAAGCATATCATGTAATTCAGTTTGTTGTTCTTTTATGAAATCCTCATAATTAGATTGAGCTTCTCCTAAATTAAAAAATGCTAAATCTTTTTCATAATAGAAAGATGCTCTAGGATAAGAATATCTCTTTAATCCAGCTAAATAAATATAGAAAGCTTCTTTAAACACATTTCCAATATTTACTGTATAAACTGGGGTTCTAGATAATTTAATAGTGTCTATAATAGTTAATGCTGCAGACAAAGAACCTCCGCGTGAATCTATATAAAGTTTAATGGGTTCTCTTTGAGTCGTAATACTATCTTCATCTACATTATTCCAAAAACGAACAAATTTATCAAATTGATTTGCTATTGTTGGAGTAATATTATCTAAATAAAACTCTCTATTTAAATGGCTTGTTACTTCAATAGCTGTATAAAGTTGTTCAAGACTACCGTCAAAGTTAGTGAAAGTATTTTGAACATAAGTATCTCTCCAAACTTGAGGTTTTTTAGTATTTGTTATACGCCACATAATATCTTTTCTCCTTTTCTATTTATATTATATTATATTTTTTATATTTTATCAAATTAATTCTTTTAATTATTACCTCTTGTACTATTTAAACCATAATCATAACTTTTATATAATTCTATATAAAATTTTTCTTTTTCGTTTAATTCATCTTTTGGGCACTCTTCAAGTAATTCAAAAGTGAAATTCTCTAATCCTTGTTGTTGCATTATTTCATAAAATTTATTTTGAGGGGCGTCAATTCCTAAACCGGCTTTCATATGGTCGCGGAAACGCTCTTTTACATCTACCGCCTGCCCTATATAACACCTACCATCAATTAGACTTGTAATTTTATAAATCCCAGTCTTTTTGTTTGGGCCTAGGACATTACTACATAAAGTATTTGCTTTTTTAAGATAATAAGTACTCCATATCAACATTCTAAGTGGGCGGGGATCCCTTAACATATCTTCTATACTTTTGATAATTTTTATTTCTCTCTTTTCAACATCAGGGATAGTCAAAGTATAAAAATCTTTATTCTCTTTGATTTCTTGCTCTTTAAGTTGAGCATTAATTGCGGCAGCACGGGTTGAAGCGATTTTATCGAGTTCTTTTTTATTATACTCGATTTGTTCTAATATTCCTTGTTGTGATTGGTCATATGCTTCTTCTAATCTAGCTACTCTTGCATCATATTCTTTTTCTTTTTCATTATATAATAAATCTAATTGGTCAGAATAAACAGACATAGCATTCGACATATTTTCTTTCATATGCCCGACTGTCTGTTCATACATTTGAATTTCTTTTTCTTTTCTTTGTTTTTCTTCTTCTAATCCTTTATTAATTTCTTCTATTTCTTTATTTATTTCTACTTTCTTGTTAGTTTTAATAAATAAAAATAAAGAAATAATAAATAAGATTAACCCTATTATAAAAAATATCATTAAAACTTTCCTTTCTAATAAAAAAGGAGGTGGGATTACTCCCACCTCTCACTCGCTTTATTTATATTAAAATTATTCAGCGTCTTCTTTAGCTTCAGGATCAAAGTTTCTTCCTTCATCTGTTAAAACGATGAATTTAACTGCTTTGTGGCTTCCATCTTCTAATTCGATTTCAGCTGCGTTTCTAGCCATTAATCCTTTTCTTTGGAATGCTGAAGTAACGATTCCGTTTACTGATCTTACTTCTAATCCAGTTCCTTCAGCGATATCAGCTGCAGTAATATTTTCTCCTTCATGAGCTTTTACATAATTAAATACGATTTTACTATTTTCTTTTAACATTTTCTTTCTCTCCTTCTTTTTTGTTGTATTCGTAATTTATTATTACATATATATTATATCAAAAAATTATTTTTTTGTCAATAATATATTTCTTTAATCTAGACACATTATTTGCTTATCTCGTTCTTGATTAGTATTTTGTGAAAAGATTAAATATTCTTCTCTCATCTTTTCTAATAATATTATACCATAAAAATTAATTTATGTCAAATATTTTTTGAAAATCTTCTTCTGACAAGATTGGTATACCCAATTCTTGTGCTTTTTTGTTCTTAGCTGACGTAGAATTAATATCATTATTGATTAGGTAATTTGTGTTTTTTGACACAGAGCCAGTAACTTTACCACCTAGGGACTCAATAAGAGCTGATAAACTGTCTCTATTTTTCCATATGTGTACTTTACCTGTTACACAAAAAGTTAAATCTTTTAATTTTAGTTCATTTTCTTCTTTTTTATTTTCTTTTATTTGTAAATAATTATCTACAATATAATCTAATTCACTATAATCAAAATCACTTATCGCTTTATGCATTTCCCAGCCATATCCGCCGAAACTTGTGAAATCAAAACCACTTTCAACGGCTTCTCTGAATTCAGAGTAAGACCCAAATCTTTTGGATAAATCTTTTCCGACTGTTCTTCCAATAAGAGGGATACCCGCTGCAGAGATAACGGCTTCAAGAGAACAAGATTTACAGTCTTCGATGGCTTGTAGTATTTTTTCAACAGATTTTTCACCAAATCCTTGCATCTTTTCCCATTCTTTTTTATGTTCTTTAAGTTTGAAAACATCTTTGATACTTTCAACCCAACCCCAATCAATAAGTTTTTCAAAGGTTGCCTTTGATAATCCTTTTGCATCTAAGCCCTTCTTTCCAAAGAAATGGTCTAAACGATTGATTAATTTTCCTTCACAACTAGGATTAGAGCAATACAAAACTCTTACTCCATTTTCACCTTTTATAATCGTAGGTTCTCCGCAAATAGGACATACGGCAGGAATATTAATTAAACTTGCGATTTCTCCTTCATAAGGTAATACCCTAGATATTTGAGGAATAATCATATTTGCTTTATAAACCATTACTTTTGTGTCTTGGTATCTAATTCCTAATTCATCCATAATACTAATATTATGAAGACTAGCTCTAGATACTTCGCTACCATCAATATTTATAGGTTCTAATAGAGCCACAGGAGTAAGAACTCCTGTTCTTCCCATAGTCCATTCTACATCTCTTAATATTGTTTCATATTCTTCATCGTAGAATTTATATGCTAATCCACCTTTAAAATGATGGTCTGTTTTACCAGCAGCTTCGTATTCGCTACATTTATTATACTTGAATACCACTCCATCAATAGGGTATTCAAGTTTTTGACAATCAAGCTGTATGTTTTTTATTACTTTTTCTATGTTATAATTAGAAATGTCTCTGCGAGTAGGGACAACAGTAAAACCAAAATCTGATAGTTTGCATAATTTACCTAATAAAGTAAAATCATTTAGTCCTTTTATACAATCCCATGCTACGAAGCTAAGTTTTCTCATAGAACTTTCTTTGCTATCTAATAGTCTAATACTTCCTGATGCAAAATTTCTCGGATTTTTATACTCAGATTCAAACTCTTTAAAATTTTCATAAGTACAAATTATTTCTCCATCTACAATTAATTCATCTTGAAAATTAATTCTATTAGGAATATTTTTTACTTGTAAGGCGTTATGAAGAATATCTTCTCCTACTAATCCATTTCCGCGAGTTTCTGCAGATATAAGTCTACCATTAACATATCTTAAAGAACAAGTTAAACCGTCCATTTTTGCCATAGCGATATAATCATTATTATAAACGAATTTTTGTATTTCATTTATATCTTTTGTTTTATCTAATGATAACATAGGATGATTATGCTCTACTTTGTTTAATTTACTTACAACTTGAAAATTAACTTTTTGAGTAGGGCTTTCTTCTAAATAAATACCGCTTTCTTTTTCTAATTCTTGAAGTTCAAAATACATATCGTCCCATTCTTTGTCAGAAATTTCTGGGCGACCTTCGTCGTAAAGTTTAGTATAATAATTTAATTTTTCAACTAATTCTTTAATTTTTAAAAGTTCCATAACCATCTCAACTCCTTTATATAAATATTATATCATTATTTTTAAAAAATATCAAATAAGGTAACCTTTAGCAGGTTACCTTATATGGTTCTTCTAGACCGTAGTCACCATTTCCGCCAGTAAAAGTAATTGTAGGTTTATAACAAGGATATTGAGATTTTAATTCTTCATATTTTCCTTTTATAATTAACAATTCTTTATATTCTTCTAGGGGAATTGTGATTTGTTTTTCATCTAAAGCATGATAATATCCAACAGTGATATTACTTGTTTCTTTCTTATCCATAAAATTCTCCTTATAATTTTATAATAGAGCCTATTTCGCCTTGTTTAATCATAATATTTCCAGTTGCAGTACGTCCTAATAAAGGGACTTCATTAGCGGCTATACAAATTGCATTCTTGCCTGATAATAATAAATTATCAGTTTCTGAAACCATTGCTGCACCTACTACTGGACCTGTTCCAGGAGTTTCTTTATATATGATTACTCCTTTTCCATTCTTACCTTGAAGTGGGAATTCATCTAAGCTAGTTTTCTTTCCATATCCATATTTTGTAAATACTGCTAATTGTTCGTTTTTATTTATTATAGGTAATCCAACTAATACTTCGTCATCTTCTGCTAATTTTATTGCTTTAATTCCTGATGTAGCTCTTCCTATTGCAGAAACATCTTTAGTATCTATATGGATACATTGACCTTTTTTAGTTATGATTATCATTTCTTCTTCATCCATGATTTCGATATTAGCGATACTATCTCCATCTTTTATTTTAATTGCCGCAATTCCTGTACTTCTTTTAGTTTTAATATATTCTTCTAATAAAGTTTTCTTTAAAAGTCCTTTTTTAGTTATGAAGATAACATATTTTTTATTATTTTTTCTTTCTAATGTTGTTACAGCAATTACTTTTTCAGTAGGTTCCATATTTATAAGGCTACCAATACCAACACCTTTTGATGCATTTGTTCCAGCTGGTATATTATCAACTAATAATCTATACATTTTTCCTGTATTAGTGAAAGCTAATAATGTATCTATTGTGTTTGTTGCTATTGTATCAAGGATCGCGTCGTCTTCTGTTTTAACGCCCTTTCCGCCCTTTCTTTGTACTCTAAAGCTAGATTTTGCAACTCTTTTAATTTCTCCAGAATTAGATATGATTACAACTACATCTTCAGGAGTAACTGTTTCAATCTCTTTTTCTTCTGGTTTAATTTCGATATGATCTAGTTCTGTTCTTCTATCATCTCCGTATTTTTTAACAATAGATTCAAGTCTTTCACGAACAGTTTTCTCTTGAGCTTCTCTACTTTCAATTAAATGAGATAATTCGATTACTGATTTATCTAATTCAGCTTTTTCTTCATTTAATTCTACTTTTTCAAGACTTGCTAATTTTCCTAGTTTCATATCTATAATTGCTTTTGCTTGAGGTTCAGTAAATTTATATTCTTTGATTAAGCCATCTTTTGCGGCAACACTGCTCGCAGACTTTTTAATAAAAGCAATTATATTATCTATATCTTCTAAAGCTCGTAGTAAACCATCAACAATTTCTTGTCTTGCTTTTGCTTTTGCTAAATCAAAAGTTGCCTCTTTCACAATACAATTTACATTATGGTCTACATAAAGTTTTATACATTGTTTCAAGTTTAATTCAGTTGGAGTTTTATCAATTAATGCAACTTGATTATATGATATAGAAGTTTGTAAATTAGTTTTTAAATATAATTTCTTTGCGATTGAGTCGGGATCTATACCCTTTTGGCATATGACAACTATTCTTAAACCTTTTTTATTACTTTCATCACGGATTTCCGCAATTCCTTCGATTTCTTTAGCGTCACAAACAGCGCCAATCTCACTCATTAATCCTTCTATTGTTGTTCCATAAGGAATTTCATAGAATACTAAATTACCTTTTTCAACTTTATATCTTGCTCTAACTTTTACACTTCCATGTCCAGTTTTCATTATTGCTGGAATATCATTTTTATTTATAACAATTCCACCTGTTGGAAAATCTGGTCCTGGTAACATAGGTTCTTTACCATCCATATAATCATAAATTGCTTGAGCTACTTCTTTTAAGTTATGAGGTAGCCAGTTACATGCCATTGCGACACCAATTCCGCTATTTGGATTACATAATAAGTTAGGGAATATAGCAGGTAAAGTAACTGGTTCATTTGCATCTTCAGAGTAGTTAAGAATAAAATCTACATTATTCTTTTTAATTCCAGCTAACATTCCATCTTCAGCAATTTTTGAAAGTCTTGCTTCTGTGTAACGAGCTGCAGCTGGTCCATCTCCTGCGATATTACCATTATTACCGTGCCAATCTATAAGAGGGTATCTCATAACCCAATCTTGAGATAATCTAACCATAGCTCCATAAATAGAACTATCTCCATGTGGGTGATACTTCCCCATAACATCTCCGACTATTCTAGCTGCTTTTACATGGGGTTTAGAATAAGTTCTTCCGCTTTCAAAAGATGACCATAATATTCTTTTTGCTACTGGTTTAAGTCCAGATAATGCGTCAGGAATAGCACGATCTGTATTAACAGCAACAGCATATTCAATAAAGTTCGTTCCTAATTCGTGTACTAAATCATTTGTTATCATTATTCATTATCCTCCTTTACCATTATCATTTCTCCATCTTTTAAATTATTATTAATTTCAACTTTTATGCTATTCATTAAATCTGTTGCCGCCTTTAGTTTTGCGAAAACATTTTTAGTGTCTGGGATTAAATCTTTCATCATTTTAAGAGTTTCTTCATTTACCATTATTTTCATAAGACACCTCCTATTCTGCGTTGTAAACAGCTTCTTGAGAATGTAATCTAATATATTCTTTTCTTGCTGTTACACCTGTTCCCATTAATTGTTCAAATAGTACATTAGCTGCGCTAACATCATCTACTGTTATTTGTTTTAAGATTCTTTCATTTGGATCTGTTAATGTTTGTTCAGTTTCCTCAACAGACATTTCTCCTAAACCTTTCATACGATTAACAGTATATTTTTTTGTTGGATTTTCTTTTTTAAATTTTTCTAATTCTTCATCATTCTTTATATATTTATATTCTTTTCCTATTGTTACTTTATATAATGGAGGTACTCCCGCATAAACATATCCATCTTGAATAAGTTGTGGACAGAAATTCCATATAAAAGTATAGAATAGGTTCTTAATATGAGCACCATCGACATCGGCATCTGACATTATAATTATTTTGCCATATCTTAAATCTTCAGGTTCATATGTAACTTTCATATTCTTTACATCAATAGTTAAACCAAATGCTTCTATCATTGTCATAATTTCTGCATTTTTTTGAATTTTATCTAAAGTTGCTTTTTGAGTATTAAGTATCTTACCACGAACTGGCATTACAGCTTGGAACTCATTATCACGAGCAGTCTTTAAGTTTCCACTTGCAGAATCTCCCTCTGTAATATATATTTCACATTTACTTCTGTCTTTACTGAAGCAATCTGCTAATTTACTATCAAATTTTAATACTTTTTCTTTTTTCTTATTAGTTTCTCTAACTCTTTCTCTTGCGTTCTTTGCTGCTTCTCTCGCTTTTCTAGCGGCTGCCGCTTTATCAAAGATAGTTTTTATTTCTTTTTCATTAGAGGCTAACCAATATTGAAGATTAACCGCAATAATAGATGCAAAGTTAGACATATCTAATTTTGTTACTGTTGATTTAACTTGAGCATCATATGCAACATTAGGGGCTGTCATATTAAATACTATATACATTCCCTCTTGAATATCATCTCCAGTTAAATTTTCATCTTTATCTTTTAACCATTTTTTATCTCTAAAGAATTTATTAAATTCTCTTGTTATAATTGTTTTAACTTGAGTTATATGAGGTCCTTTCTCTGTTAAACCTGTATTAACATAAGGTACAAGAGTAAGTGAATAATTAGATGTATATGTTAATACCATATCTAATTTTTCTTTTCCCTCACTATATTGCATATTAAATCTATTTGTTATTATTTCTTTTCCTTTTACAGCTTCATCAACTAAATCGTTTAATCCATGTTCAGAATAATATTCAGTTTTACCTTGTTCATCTTGTAGGATAATTCTTAATCCAGGGCATAAACAACTAATAGTATTTAATAAATCTCTAACTTTTTTATTTTCTACTCCTGTATGAGTAAAAAATTGCTCACTTGGAGACCAAACTACAAAAGTTCCTGATTTTCCATATGATTCAGGTAAGCTTGGGGTAGTTCTTTCTTTAAAAACTCCTTCTTGGAATTCAACACTTTCTGATTTACCATCTCGCCAAGTTAATACTTTTAACCAATGAGATAAATAGGTTGTTATTTTTGAACCTATTCCGAAAGAGCCTAAAGAAGTTCCTTCATAAGTTCCATCTTCACGATATTTTCCTGATGTATTTAATATACTAAAAGCAGCTTCAAGAACTGAAGTTCCATCTTCTCTCATTTCATTTGGAAGAAAGCCTTGACCATGATCCATTACTGAAATGACATTATTTCCTTCATCTATATTAACTTCTATTAAATTACCATGACCTAATCTAAATTCGTCAACTGCATTAGAAATTATCTCAACTAATAACTGAGTAGAGTATGTAGTATCGCCTGCATATACTCCCGGTTTTAGTCTTGTAAACTCTAATGGAGATAATGACTCGATTGAATCCTTTGTGTATAATTTCTTATCTGCCATACTTTTCTCCTCTCTTCATTTTTCTATATATCTATTATATCATAATTTTTCTTAAAAATCAAAAATTTTGCTTGAGAAACAGAAATCTTTATGATTTTCAAAAATCTTTTCTAATTTTGCCTGATTTTTTGATGCTACCGCATCTGCTATTTCATTACCAAGTATTCCCGCATGTCCTGGAACACCTCTTACTATAAAGTTAGGAAAATCAATACACGCAAAAGGATATAAAGTTTTTACTAACTCTATATTTTCTACTTCTTTTTTCTTACTATTTAACCAGTTATTTCCCGCCCAAGTATGAATCCAACTATTAAACATATTCACACAATAGGCAGAATCAGAATATATCTCAACTTCTTGGTCTTTATAATCTGTGGTAGCTAGGTTAAGTGCCCATATGAGCCCCTTTAATTCTGCTTGATTATTAGTAATATTTTCATATTGTTTACCATAAGTTGTTATTAGTTTATTTTTAGTAGTTACTGCCACTCCAAATCCACCTTCACCAGGGTTTCCGCGGCTACTACCATCACAATATATTTTAATCATTTTTATCACCTTTATTTCATTATATTATATATTTTATAAAAAATCAAATAAAAAACAGAGGATTTACTCCTCTGTCTTTTTTTCTTTTAATTTTTTCATATGGTCAATTATAACTAGTCTGTTCTCTAGTTTATTGTTAATAACTTCTTTTAAAGATTTTATATTGCCTATGATTTCTTTTTTATAATCTTTATATTGTTTTAATCTTTTTTCTAACGCAGGTTCTTCATGTCCTAATCTAGTTTTTAAATCTTCTAAACAATTTATTTGAATATTAACTCTTACTAAACATTTTTCAAAATATTGTATAGTAGCTCTATATTCTGCTAATTCGCATCCTAAAAAGCTAGATGCTACATCTTTATCATCGGGACTTAAAAATGAATAGTCGCAGAAATTACCATAATCAGTTTGGATTTCAACAAAAGAAACTCCATCTTCTTTATCATAGTTTGATTTTACTAATTTAAACATCTTATCTTACTCCTCTCTAGAACTTATTGTTGGTAAACATAGCCATATCAATAGCCAAAACCAACCGTTTATTGGGACTGTAACATCAAGGAATTCTGCTACATGAACCCCATTAATAAGAAAGTCTATATTTAATATATCGACAATCCATATTATTGTAATTAATGTTTTTAAAATCACATATAAACCTAACATATTTCCTCCTTAATAGAACCAAGGCTGTCCGCCTATGGAATTATCTAACGCAATCTTTTTCTCTTTTACATCTTCTACTATTTGCTCAAGAGAAACTGGTTTGTTATCATGAGCATCTAAACATACGCAATACATATATGGATTGTCTGAATAAAACTTAGTTTGTTGGTGCGTATGCCCATAAATGTTTACCATATGTTTAGCCCATGGCTTATCGTCATCATAGTTTGCGGTAATTGTTGGATAATGTGATAGCCATACGTGGTATTTCCCGAACTTTTTTCTTAAAGCACAATCAATAGATACAACATTTGGACATTGACTATAAAGTTCTATGCGGGTATCTGTATCATGATTTCCAATTAGAATATGTATTCTACCATTTAATTGTTTTAAGCATTCAAGACCGTGTTCATTATCTCCTAACATAACGTCCCCAAGATGATAAACTTCATCATCAGGGCCAATAATAGAATTCCAATTCTCAATAATTGCGGTATCATGCTCTTCAGAGTTAGCAAATCCGCGAGGCCCGAAAAGAAACTCTTTTTGGTGTCCAAAATGAGTATCACTTGTAAACCAGATTTTTCTTTCTAAAGAATCCATTCTTTATTTGCCTCCGCTTCTAAATCTATAATAGTTTCTTTTCCATTTTCTATAATATGAAGATATTTTACTCCTTCGGACCAAGTTGGTTTTTCTAATCGTCCAAACATTTGTATAATACTTTGTTCTGGGACTTTTTCTATACCTTTTCTAAGAGCATTATATTTTAAACAAACTTCTACAGGTGTATTTAACCAAATTACATGGATTTCTTCTGGTTGAATGTGCAAAGATGTAATTAATTTTCTTCTTGCTCTTGAATCTAAAGATGTTTGATCTGCATATACATTATTATGTGTTTTCAAATTTTTTTCAATAGTGTCAATAAATTCTTGATACACTTGTTTTTCTTTTGAAAAATAAGGTTCATTAGGATTAACCCATCCAAACCTAATTCTGTCTCTTGAAACATAAGCATCTGTATCTTTCATATGATGTTGACACCAAGTTGATTTTCCTGATCCAGGAATGCCCATCATAATATATAATTTACTCATTTCCATCAAACTCCTTTTTTATCCTATGACCACAATCATTTGAAAAATCTGAATTCCAACATTTACCATTTTTATTATAAGGGCAATCTTCTTTTGAGCAGCTTAAAAGTTCATTAATTTCATAACGGTTACCCTCTACAAATCTTCCTGCTTCAAATTCTTCTCTAAAAGTTTCATAGGTATAATTATCATTTTCTTTTATCTCTGCGTGATTTGTTTCTTCACCACAATAAATACAATATAGTTTCTTCAAATGTCCACCTTTTCTTTCTTGACCTTTTTTACGGTGAACAGGAAGTCCTTCTTTTCCGCATTTAGTGCAGAAAAATCTACTAGTCTTCATCTGAAATGTTTTCGGCATCGTCAATTACCTCCTCTGTTTCAGACATTTCAATGTAACTATCTTCATCTTGAAAACATCTTCTAAGATAGTCTTTTCCGCCATCAACTGAGACATTTCCGCAAGAACAAGTTACAAAATCATGACGATGAACAGATTCGATAATATCGCCACACTTTAAACACTTCACTGCGTTCTTAATTATCTTATTCATAATTATCATTTCCTTTCTTTTATATTTTACATATATATTATATCATAATTTTTTATAAAAATAAAATTACCGCTTTATAAGGCGGTAATCTTACTATTGATGGTATTTAATTAAGAATTCGTTAGATACAGCTTTAAAGCTTTCTCTACCATCTAGGGTTCTTAATACAACTCCTTCTCTCATTTCTCCATCTAATTGCGATATGCCATCTGCATATGCAACCATTTCATCACAAGTTTCTGGTAAAATAAAATGTTCATCTAATATAGGAACGCAAGGAATATTATATGTATTTACTAATATTTCTGTCATTTCTCTTGGGTTTAATCTTTTTGTTGTTCCATCTTTATATCCAAATATTAAATTAAATGCTGCAAAATCAACATCTGCTCTTCCATAATCCCTATTTTGAACTTTATTACCATAAGTTTCTCCTTGTATAGTTACAAAAACAAATTCTTTATGTGTGTCTAATATATTTCTTAACACTTCTTCGGCATTATATTTTTCAGCCATTTCAGTATAAACATTTGTTTCATAATAACATTTTTTATCAGGTTTATCAAAACATACATTTCTTGAACATACATAAAAATCAAATTTCTTTCTTCCTAATCTTTTCATAGTAAATGTAGTTGAAGTTCCATCTATTTTTTCAGTGACCATCCATTCTTTTTCTGGATCTCCAGGGAATAGAAATGGCATATTTTGAACTCTTTCTTCATCTGTTTTAACTACCCATGCAGGCCAACCGCGAGTATCTCTTTTCTTTCCTAAGAAAATAAATAAGAATTTTTTACCCCAAGTGTATTTATATAATGTTCTTAAAAATTTATGTGCTTTAAATAATTTTAAATGTCTTTGATACATTCTCATATATTTATCAATATTTGCTTTTCTTTTATTATCTTCTATTACTGAATAAATAACACCTAATTCTTCTGTTAGAGGTATATTTATATATTCATCGCCTGGTAGTTCATGCAGCTTAGCTACGTTCCAACCTATTTGAATTGCGGAAATACAAGCAGGCATACCTCCATTTTCACAAAAATCTCCAAGAGCCATAAGTAAACCTTGAGATACAAAGTTTCCTTTTCCTCCAAAAGTATATTTTTGAGTTTTTATTTTATAGTGTTTAGAGGCTAAAAACTCTGACCACTGTCTTTCAGGTAGTTTACTATCTATTTCAAAATAAACAGCTATATCACCTGGCTTAAAAGTACCTTTTCTAGTCATTATATGCCATCCACCTACTATCGCACATTCACAATTATCTGAACCTTCAATAGGCTTTATGTCATCAATTTTTACAGTATAGGCAAGTTCTCTTTGTTTTGTTTTTGGGTTTAACATATTTTTCACTTCTCCTTTTTATTTATTATATAATAATTTTTTGGAATTATCAACTATTCTACAAAGTATATGGGTTCTAGTGTATCCAAATCTAATAATGCAATTTTCTTTGATACAAAAGTAGCTAAATCTAAATCTATTTTATGTTGATGACAATATTTACAAATAGTTATAGATTTTTTACCTTCTAATTCCTTCACTCTTGTTTGCAGGTATTGAACAGGTGAATGTCCATGTACTATATAAGTATCTTCATCTCCATCCCATTCTGTTTCAGTTAAATGATTGCGGTTCCAGATGAAATCCGCAGGTCTATCACTTAATAAGTCTTTAAAACTAAATCCAGAATGTGATAAATAAATTTTTTTATTATCCTTATTTATATATAATGTTTTATAAACAGTTTTTGTTTTTAAATTATGAATTAATTCTTCTTGCTCTTGTTCACTGAGAGCTTGAAAAGCTCGAAGTGTTACTAGCGTTTCATTTTCTGTAATTATACTTTTTTGTGTTAATAACGCCATATTAATATCTTTTACATAATCTAAAAACATATCTTCGTGATTACCTATTATATAAGTAACTCTTTTATCTTTAAATAATTCTTGCATAATTCTAATTCCATCTGGACCGCGATCAATCGCATCTCCTAGAAAGAATATTTCATCATCTTCTTTACAATAATTTTTTATGGCTAACCATAAGTTATAGTTGCCATGAATGTCAGTAAAAGCATATTTAGCCATATAAATCATCTCCTTTTTTAAATACTACATATATTATATAATGATTTTTTTATAAAATCAATTAATCATTTCCGCACTCAAGCAAAGAAACCTTTTTGATTTTTTTCATATTTTATTATAAAATTGTTTTAGAAATTTGAAAAGCACAAAATTCACTAAGGACTTTTTAAAGTTTCTTATTTTATTTTTTACAAAAATTATAATATAATAATAATGTAAAAAGAAAGGAGAGGGAATTATGGAAGCACGAAAAGAAGATTTAGATGAAATATTAGAAGCATTATCATATGGAACTTTTGATGAAAATGATGAGGCGGATTTTTATTCAATCGTGGTTCAACCCTTTTCAGAAAAATATAAGAAACCATTTGATTATGCAACAGGTGCTACTAAAGGTGTCTTAATATTTGAACAATTAGGGTTTGTAATCAAAATACCTTTCTGTCGTAATTCAGAAGATTGTGAATATAACAGTACATATGGTGAATATGAATGTTGTTATTTTACTGGTGCGGATACTGATAATGGTTGGGATTATTGTGAAGCTGAGGCAAATAAATATGAAAGAGCTGAAGAAGAGGGCTTAGCACAATGTTTTGCAAAAACTAAAAAAATAGGAGATATTGATGGATACCCAATATATATACAAGAACTTGCAGATATTTATAAAAGTATTGATTATCAATCTTCACACACCGAAGAAGATAGCCGTCAAGTAAGTTCAATCTGTAATAGTAATAATTTTTATATGTTTAATATTGAATGGTTAAGTGATGCATTCCATTATTATGGAGAAAAAATGTTCCATAAATTATTAGAATTTATTAGAACAGTAGGAATTAACGACTTACACGATGGTAATATTGGATATATTGGAAATAGACCAGTCTTAGTTGATTATTCATCATTCGATTCATAATCCGCTATTGATTTTTATAAAAAAATATTATATAATAATAATGTAAAAAGAAAAAGGAAGTGATTATTATGGATTTCAATATTCTACATCCATTTAGCACATTTAGAGGCGATGATGCTTATAATGGAGAATTTAATGGAGCAACAGGCTGGATAATGCAAAGTGATGTTGACAGACAAAAATTAACAGATGGTTTCAAACAAGCAATAGACGAAGGATATGACATCAATGATGAAGATATTCAAAATATAATATTTAAACAATTAAATTGTAGCCCATCTGATTTAACACCTTTTGATTTAAACAAATTAAAAAAGGACATTGAAAAGTATTATAAAGAAGTCCATAAATCATTGTTCTAGTCCGCACGAGACCCAGTTGATTTTTACAAAAAATTTTGATATAATAAATATAGAAAAAATGAAGGAGGAAAAATAATATGGAAAAGAAAACTACAAAAAGAGAATTTTATGAAATGATTAAGGAAATCGTTGCAGAAGATGAAACATTAGTTGCATTCTGTGAAAAAGAAATCGCAGCAATTGATGCAAAAGCTGAAAAAGCAAAAGAAAGAGCAGCAGCTAAGAGAGCAGAAGGAGATGCTTTAAGAGAAGCAGTTCAAGCTGTATTAACAAATGAATTCCAAACTATTGATGAAATCACAGGAAAAGTTGAAGGAGAAGAAGTAACAAAAGCAAAAGTTACTGCTAGATTAACTCAATTAGTTAAAGCTGAAATCGCTGAAAAAACTGATGTTAAAAATGAAGAAACTGGAAAAACAGTAAAAGCATATAAATTAGTTTAATAACATTAACAGGGCGGGCTTAAACCCGCTCTATTTCTAGTTAAGAAAGGTGGAAATATGAAATATTGTTTAACTTATCGACCAAATAAAGAACAATTAATGAATAAAGCAGATGAGTTATCTATAAACTTTAACAGATCAGATACCACTTTACCGGAGTTTTTAGAAAAATATAGAAAGAAAAGAATAATAATAAATATAGATATAGAAAATTTTACAGATGAAGATATGAAGCTTCTAAAAGCGATATATGAAAAGCAACCTATTTTTACTTTAAAATTTTCTACTTATAATAAAAAGTTCGTGGAAGATACAAAAGAAGCTCATATGCCTTATTTCTTAAGTAAATTAGTTAATGATTGGGACACTTTTAATGCTTTAATAAAATTAGGAGTATCTGATATTTATATAGTTGAACATTTAGGTTTTGAACTAGACCTATGTGCAGAAAAGGCGCACGCCGCAAATATTCAATTAAGAGCCTTTCCTAATATTGCTCAAGCAAGTTGGATTGATACACCAGAAATTAAAAAGTTTTTTATTAGACCTGAAGATGTCGTTCAATACGAACCTTATTTAGATGTTTTAGAATTTATCACAACAGACACATCAAAAGAGGGTGTATTATATGATATTTATGCTGTTGATAAAAAATGGAATGGGCCTCTAAAAGAAATTATTAGCGACTGTAATATTGATATTAGTAGTCAATATATAGTTCCAAGATTTGCGGAAAATCGTATAAGATGCGGAAAGAAATGTTTAAAAGGATCTAATTGCACTATATGTGAGACTATTGAACATTTAGCAAGAACATTAGAAGAACAAAAAATAAAAGTAGTAATGAAAAAAGAGGAGGAAGAATAATGGCTTTAAAAGGAAGTATAAGTAAAGAAATAGTAGCAAAGAAAATACTTGAAACTTTTGAAGGAAGTTTTCAATATGAAAAAGAAATTAGAATTCCTATGGAAGAGGATGGAAATCAAATTCAATTAAAATGTGTTTTAACTTGTGCAAAAACAAATGTAGAACCTAATGGAGAGAACGCGATTCCAGGAGAAGTAACTCCAGTTGCCGCAGGTGTTCCCGCAAGTGAAAAAACATTTGTAGAACCTACGCAAGAAGAAAAAGATAATGTGCAAAAATTAATGCAAATGTTAAACTTATAATTTTAATAAAAGTAGGCGGCATTCCCGCCTATTTTTGATTTGATTTTTTTGAAAAAATATTATATAATAATAATGTAAATAAAGGAGGAATTATATATGGAAAACAAAGATTATTATGATGACGAAATTGAGGTTATTAAACCACCTTATTATAGAGTAATGTATATTGATGACGAGGGAAGAAAACATCTTGCTACAGTAACACACCTACCTTATTTACAATATTTAAAAGACAGATTTACTGTAGTTGAGTGCACTCTTGTTACAGAGTAAAGTTTGACTTTCGTAAAAAATAATGATATAATATAAGTATGAAAAAGGTAAAGAACCTTTTCCATATATATTATGTTTGTGCGTCAAAGTTGTTTTTTACGAAAGGAGATTTTAGTATGTTTGATTTTGATTTTGATGATATTTTTACACCAATTTTACTAGATTGGGACAAGAAAAATTACAGATTTAATAGAGGAGAAAAAGATATGCATCCATATTCAATTTCCTCAGATGAAGAAAAGACAATTATTGTTCACAATGTTTTAGGTATTAACAAGGAAGATTTGAAAGTAACAAAAGAGAAGGAAAATGGAACGACTTATATTGCAATAGAAGGTAAAACAAAAGATAGCCTAACAAAAAGAGAATACTCAGTCAGTTCAAGATTTGCATTAAATGAAGAGGAGTTAGACCTTTCTAACATCAAATCTAGTATGAGAAATGGGTTACTATACATTATTATTCCAGCAAAAAAACCTGAAAAACCAACTAAAGATACAATAGAAATTCTATAATAAAATAAAATAAACATATTGTTTTTTATCTTTGATGCACAAGCGTCATTGCACCCTTAGCCAAGTTGGTAAGGCAACGGACTGCAACTCCGTGATCGCTGGTTCAAATCCAGCAGGGTGCTCCATGCCAACATAAAGAGAGCCTTCCCGCGGCGTTGGTGTTTTTACTAATCTCTTTAAAACGGGGCGATACTGCAAACAGTCTCTCCGGAGACTATGATTTTAAACTCAAGCTAGGTAGTAGTGAAAAGAGAACCCCTAGTGAGAACCAACAATCTTTTCACAATCAGATTTAGTAACATTCTTTTTAACCCTAAAGATACAAACAGCGAAAAAGGTATCTAATCAATTTTGTGACTCTGTATCTTGAGTTTTAAGGAAGTTTAATCACTGTAAATGGACTGACAAGATAGAAAGGTCTATTTGTTCATTAGAATTATTTAAGATATGTTAGTCTTTGACTTGAACGGGGAAAACGTTCCTCATTGACGGGCTCCTCTTAGTATTTTTAAGTAGTTCTATTGTTACAAAAAGCATAGGGTAACCGCCTATGATGAGGAAAATTTATATATTTTATGGAATTAAAAATAAGAAAAGGATGGGGCAAGCGATTATAAAAACATATCAAAGATTTTGATACTACCATAAGATGCTTGTTATACGAAATCTGATTTTCTTTATTGATTTTAATTAAAAATTTTAATATAATATATATGTAATAAAAAAGAAAGGGAGTATTCGAATATGGCAAAAAGAAAAGGTAAATCAGGTAGCGGAGAAGGATATTATATTATTACTCAAGCTAACCTAGATAAAAAAGGAAAAACAAATAAGAAATTAAAAAGAAATCCTATGGCATCTAAATATCTTACTGCCAGAGGCAAAGAAATTATAGAGGCGGCTGCAGCTTTTGCTAAAGAACATCCAGCAGGAAGTGGTCGTAGAAACAAGAAAGATGAAAGCAAAGCCGCTTAATCTTTTCATGCGGGTGTAACTCAGTTGGTTAGAGTGCACGTCTGATACGCGTGATGTCGGAGGTTCGAATCCTCCCACCCGCACCATATGCAGAAGTAACTCAATTGGAAGAGTGTGGGCGTACGCAATCTTAACAACCAGGACACGTGAGTTGTTGGTTCGAATCCAACCTTCTGCAAAACCTGGTCGGGTAG